>ULXT01070047.1_pt1 | contig 23484 bp, 27 predicted proteins | sample 1961571 | NCBI WGS metagenome assembly ULXT01 (sample SAMEA4835846, study PRJEB28245) | human gut metagenome | biome: gut microbiome; material: fecal sample | place: Denmark | collected 2008
GCAGCTCCCGAAGCAGAACAGAACGAGCCGGAGAACGCACTGGCTGAGGAGTAAGTCAAAACTCCTCGCCAAGTGGAGCCGTCCCTCCACTTGGCACCCCGGAGTGGTACAGGAGGGTTCGAGTCCCTCCCCGGGGTCTAACCTATATACTAAAAATCATGAGTAACATACTTAAACACGCTGACCAAATCATCAATGAGCGGTCGGAGGAAAAGGAGAGACAATACGGACCGTTCATGGAATGCAACCAGAAGGCCGCAGAGATCGCCTCGGTCATTACCGGTAAGCCTCTGACCGCTCTTGACGTGTCTTGGGTCCAAGTGGCAGTGAAAATGGCACGTGAATCCAATGCACACAAGGAGGACAATCTTCTTGACATGGTAGCTACAATCGGGGCCATCAACAACGAACTCGAGGAACCCAAGCCGTTAAAAGCTCCGGGAGTAGTACCTACGTACTTCTCAACCATTTCGGAGGCTGTGGACTTCATCCGGATCAGTCCCATCGAGGTGCATGAGATCAAACATGTTCTCACCGAAGAGGGACGCAGAATAGCTGTATACTACTCCCACAAAAACGATCCGGAACAGTACAATCCATTCTCAAACATCAAGCCATGAATACACAAGACTTTAAGCCATTCATTAAGAGCTGGGAAGAGATTTATGCCCTCCAGGGGGAGCTCCAGCTCATGTACAGGCCATACTTCAAGGAGCGCATCGCGAACTTTGACATCAACACTTTGGAGGATCAAGAACTATTCAAGAAACTCTGTTGGCAGATTGTCGAGGAACTCGCTGAGGCAAAGGAGGCTATCGAGGAGGAACTCGATGGCGAGCACTTTGATGAGGAGCTGATTGACGCATTCAACTTCATGCTGGAGCTTCACCAGCTTTATGGCATGACTCCTTCTTTCGACTGGACGCTGCCTAAATGGGCACAGGTTCTGGAAGACGAAGATTTTGCGGGAGATCTGCTTACCTTAATCGGAAACATCGGCATGACAGCAAACTGTCTCAAGAACCGGGAGTGGCGTCAGTCTCAGTACCTGGTAGACCTCGTGGTTTTCGAGAACCGGCTCAAGGGGATATGGACTTCCTTCGTCATAATGTTCGAGCATTTGGGTCTCTCCGAGAACCGAGTCAAAGAGCTCTGGTCGTTGAAGTATCAAGTAAATCTGTTTCGCATTAAATCCAAATACTGATATGGGAAGAATATTCAAAGACTGTTTCGAAATGATCCGGGAGATGGATCGGGAGCTCAAGGTTTCCGGCATCACGGTCCCGGTCAATCATTACCAAAACCAAGAACTCAGCGGGGACGCCCGGCTCACCAAGGAACTCATCGGAGTGAGCTTTGTCATCTCAAAGCCGTATCTCGGCAAACGCGAGATGCTCAACTTCATGTTCAAGGATGAGGCCGAGCTCATCGAGGAGTACTGCCGAGCAGAGCTCTCCGACCGGCTTGACCGAGACGGAGTCAACCCCGGTAAAAGCTGGAAAATCCGGCGGGACTTGTGGCAGAAGCTGGTGAGCAAGACCCGACAGGAGGGTCGCTTCGACTACACTTATTCAGAGCGTCTGCACATTTTTCACAAGGGCCCCGAAATACACCAGTTGGACAATGTCATCATGACTCTCCGGGACGACCCGCACTCCAGACGAGCAATGGTCATGATCTTCGAGCCGGAGGACACCCGGGCAACAGCCGGGGCTCTTACCCGAGTACCTTGCTCCGTCAGCTACCAGTTCCTCATCCGGAACAATCGACTCCACGTGATATATTATATCCGGAGCAATGACTTCTTCAAGCACTTCGCGATTGACATCTGGTTGACGGAGGCTATGCTGGACTACGTGTTCAACCTCCTCGCAGTCACCTACCCCCGTCTAAAGAAGGGCTCTCTGCACTACTTCGCTGGGTCCCTTCATGCATACAACGATGACCTCGCCAAATGGGTAATATACTAAGCTATGACTATAGACGAAGCAAGAGCTAAAGCTCATCAGCAATATGACGATTGCATGTTCTGCCCGGGATGCTCGAAGCTCCTGACTGGGCTCCACCTGGGGAGCAGGTGCTACACCAACTGGATCGAGAAGAAGGCACAACAAATCCTCGAAAATTCGAAGAAAAGACATGGCAGGAGGAAATGAGGAGCCCATCATCATTGGGCTGGCAATAGCAGTAATAATCGGAATAGGGATCGTCTGTCTCATAGACGCTCTCAAAAACAAACTCAAGTGATATGTGTGGAATAAGTATATCAAGAAGGATCAACACTGTCTACAAGATACAACATCGGGGGACTGAAACTGTTCAGATTTCCCAGGGGGGATGGTTTCTCGGTCATGTCCGTTTGCCCATTCAGACTGAGCCAGGGGATGACCTGGCTCAGCCCATAAAACTGGCAGGAGACAACGGATGGCTCCTTTACGTCGGGGAGATCTACAACTACCCTCAGAAGTATAACAGCGACGTCGAGTACCTCCGCGACCTGTTTGGATCCTCGTGTCTCGAAGACATCATCTATGAAGCCAACAACTGGGATGGCATGTGGGCAATATGCTGGTACCGGAAGGGTCAAATTATTGCTTTCACTGACCCCCTTGGTAAGAAGCAGCTCTACTACAACCAGTTCGGGGAGATCTGCTCGGAGATAACCCCGTTGGTGTCGAACTTCAAGGACTTCGACCGGTACTACCAGTCGGAAGTGTTCAAATGGGGTTACAACTGGGATGACCGGACTCCGTGGAACACCGTTAAGCGCATCATGCCGAACACGGTCTACTCCTCCGACAACATGCGGGTAACTCCTACTGTCATCCGTAGGGACTACTTCAACTGGGGACTCCAGAATAAGACGTACCGTTTGGGTAGGATGCAGCTGGCTCGGGAACTCCTGGAACGAGTTTCCGAGTCCATACGACGTAGAGCCATGTACTCTAAAGTCCCGGTCGGGGCTTTGGTTTCAGGAGGACTGGATTCGTCCATAATTGCCTCTATTCTTCATCGAATGGGCCTGGAGGTTAATCTCTATATGGTGGAGAATAATGAATCAAAATTTGGCATGCTATTGTCCGAATTTTTAGGGGTTCCCATCACCTCCCTTGGCCCCATCCCTGATGATGATTGCCTGGAGAGGTGTCTCCGCTACAACGAGACCCCCATCGACTTGGGCTCCATGATCCCCCAGTTCCGACTCATGGAGAAGGTCAAGGAGAAGGTCATCCTGACCGGGGATGGAGCTGACGAACTCTTCGGGGGCTATCGACGAGTTGATGACTACGACTCCCAGCTCTCAGACGTGTTCCAGGAGCTTCCGTTCTACCACATGCCTCGTCTCGACCGGGCTTCCATGAGGAGCACAGTTGAACTCAGGTCCCCATTCCTGGGGCATGACGTTGTCAGGTTCGCTCTCCGTTTGCCCCGGGAGGACAGAACTCACAAGCTCATTCTCAAAGATGCTTTCAGCGACGTCCTGCCTCAGGAAATTCTCGACCGACCCAAAGAGCCTCTCAAGTGCCAAAGTATACGGCAGGATCCGGTGGCGTACCGCAAGAAGTGTCACGAAATATTCTACAACTTATGGCAATAGCTATTGGATATTACCGGGTATGGTTTAAAGAAGATGACTCCAATACGGAGGCTCAGTGGTTCAAAATGACGCTCCGTAAGGGGTCTGTTAGACCTTCCATACGTTCCATAAATCGGGAAGAGGCTTTGTGGTGGATCAAGTCCCGAAAAATGAAGGACGTTACACCCGGCAATCCTGCGGGCAAGATATTCGAATCGGAAGGCCAACCGTTCAGGAAGGCATTCCAAGAGCTTCCCCTTCACACACGTTACAATTTTATCGAAGGGGTAGCTCTCTCATCAGGTACAACACACAGAGCTCGTCTCGAAAAATATTTTAAAAAATGAAAATCGTAAAAGTAAGAAACGTCAAGACCCCGACCAGAGGAACGGGTCTGTCCGCCGGGCTGGACTTCTACATCCCGGGAGACTTCGAAGCCAAACAGATCTGGCCGGGCGAAAGCATCAACATCCCGTCAGGTATTCGAGCTCAAATTCCCCGGGGGTGTGCTCTCATCATGTTCAACAAGAGTGGCATTGCTACCAAGTACCAGCTACAGGTTGGAGCCTGCGTTGTTGACGAAGACTATCAAGGAGAAATCCATCTGCACGTCATGAACGTAGGCAAGGATCCCGTCATCCTCAAGCCGGGTATGAAGCTGGTTCAGGGTTTGGTGATGCCTGTCTTCTATACAGGGGTGGAAGTTCTCGAGTCGGAGGCCGAGCTTTTCCCGCAATCGACTGAAAGAGGACAGGGGGGCTTTGGGTCCATGGGGGAATAGGACCCCCGGCCCCAAAAGTTGATGGTTTTATTGTTTCTTTGTTTACAATTTTCCCATGGCCCCGGCCCAAAAAGTTGGTCAAACCATTGTTTCATTGTTTACAAATCAGGGGGACTCCCGGCCCCAAAAGTTGATAAAACCATTGTTCCATTGTTTATTGGCAAAAATCTCGACAGCCCCTCCCCTAAAATCCGGGGGACCCCTATTGTTTATTGTTTATTGTTCCGATGGAAAGAATCCCAAATCATTGATAATCAATCACTTAAATTAAAACAGCAGTAAACAATGAGAAACAATGATAAACAATCATTGTTTCTCGATAATCGATTGAATATCAATGATTTAGGCCCTTGTAAACAATGTAAACAATAATTTAGGAGGAAAACCTGAATAGGGAATATGAGGAAAATTATGACCAATTTAGGAAATGAAAAATCACAAAATAGAGTGCACAGAAACATTGTTTACATTGTTTCTCGAGAGGAGAATTGGGGACCTAATCAATTGAATATCAATCACTTAGGTGAGAAACAATAAGAAATTTTATTGTTTACTACTGGTCAAATATTGTTTATTATGGAAAAAACCGAGAAATTGGGGCTACCCCCAACTGGGAAACTTGGAGGGTTCCGGCGATGGCTGGGGATCTACTCAAAAGAGGAGCGGGAGGTCCTGGACTACGCCCGCAAATTGAAAAAGACCACCATGCGAATAGCACGGGGTCAGCTGACTCTGTTCTCCCGTCCGGAATGGATGCGGCACGAGGACTGGGTTGAGGTCCGCAAACTACAAAACAGATTAGAAAGGAGGCGTAGAAAATGATTGCAATTTACCTGTTGGCCATCATCGGTCTGTTCGCTGTTATCGGGGGAATTCGCCAATGGTGGATCAACCCCCGACGAAAACTGGATCGATCCATCAAGCAGATGGAGAGAGCGGAGAGACGGATTCAAAAGTTCAAAAAGAAGTCGTAGGCGAGTAGAATTGGTCCAGGAGAATTGGTCCAGTAGAATTGGTGCCAAATTGGGCCTTCTCTCGACCCACAAATACTGGACGGCACTCGCGCATACGGAAATTAAAACCAAACAAGCATGAAAGCAAAACACTTTAAGCAGCTCGGGAAAAACTGGGCTTTGTACTCGGAAGTCAATACCAAGTACTGTAATTGGACCCCATCCATCGCAACGGTCCACGAAGGAATGATTTGGCCGCAAGGTATTTCGGTCAAGTTCCTGTGGTTCGGTGTGACCCTCATTCGCGTAAGCGAATAAATTGAAGATCCCCGGAGCGTTTGGCCCCGGGGATTGTTGTGCAGAAATAAATTTTTAACTTGTATAAGGTTTGATTATATTTGAGGCATGGCACGAAGCACATATAAGATGAGTCCGCTCGCCTATATGGAGGAGGGACAGAAAAGGCGAGACGCCGGGGAATTTGTAAAGCCCACCGATGCGGAGGAGCTTTATTTTGCATTCGTCGAGTATTGCAAATTCATGCAGGATAACTATTTCTCCCAGGCTCACAAGAATAAGAATGGCGAAGACTGTAGCGTCTACATTTCCCGCCCGATGACCATCGAGTCATTCAGGCTGTTCGCTGGCATCAATCCTGTTGAGTACGAGGAGCTCACGGGAGACCCGGTAGCAGCTGCAATTGGGGGCACCATCGAGGACGCCATCAATTCCCAGCAAATTGAGGGAGCACTGGTTGGTAAGTACGCTGCTAGCCTTATCCAGGTACTTCAAGGACGCAAGACCAATGTCAACCTGACGGGAGGCATTACTCTCGAACAGATAACAGGAATGGAGGTAAAATAAAATGGGACGCCGGCTTCAATTTGACACCAAAGGCAACGAGAAGCAGAAGGAAGTGGCTCGGTTATGGCTTGATGACTCGGTCACTGACATTCTGTATGCTGGCACGAAAGGTGCTGGCAAATCCTACCTCGGGTGTTCCTTGATAGCCGGCGATGCCCTCACCTATCCGGAGACATTTTATTTTATTGCGCGTAAGACGGCCGCTGACTTAGTCCGATACACCATCCCCTCACTCTACGAGGTATTCACACACTGGGGGATCACGGAGAACTACTACCACTTCAATGGCCAATACAACTTCTTCGAGTTGTACAACAAAAGCCGCATCTACCTCATCGATGCCAAGTATAACCCCAGTGACCCCATGTATGAGAGGTTCGGTTCCATGCAGATGACTCGGGGATGGATCGAAGAGGGTGGCGAGTTTATCCGCGAGGCGAAGACCAACCTCCAGGCTTCCATTGGTCGATGGAAGAATGACGTCTACAAGCTGGCTCCCAAACTCCTTATAACCTGCAACCCATCCAACAATTTCCTCTTTACGGACTACTACAAGCTATGGAAGGAGAACAAGCTGCCTCCCTGGCGTCGGTTCGTCAAAGCTCTGCCCCAGGACAACAAGACTCTCCCGGACAGATACATCGAAGGACTTCTCCAGAACCTGACCCAATCGCAGATCGAGCGATTGGTATTTGGCAACTGGGAGTATGACGACGACCCGAATTGGCTGGTCGATTATGACGCAGTGTGCGACATGTTCAGCAATGAGTTCGTACTCCCGACAGGCGACAGGTTCATCAGCACTGACCTTGCCGGAAAAGGACGAGACAGTTGGGTGGTTGGAACCTGGGATGGCATGGTATGCCGAATTCCAGTTGCCAAAAGCTTCTCGGAAGGCAAGGAGATGGAGGAGAAGATCGCCCGATTGGCTACCGGTCTGAAAGTCCCCAGGTCCAGCATCGTCTCAGACGCTGACGGACTTGGGTTCTACTTGGAGAGCTATCTGAGAGGCATCCGGGAGTTTCACGGAGGACAATCAGCCATCGATCCCAAGACGTACAACAACATCAAGTCGGAGTGCGCATTCAAGCTGGCGGAGCTCATCAACAAGCGCCAGATCCACATCATCTGCTCTCCTGAAGTTCAGGAGAAGATCAAGCAAGAGATGACGGTTCTCAAGTCTAAGAACACGAACTCCGCTGAGCAGAAGCGAGAGCTCATCTCTAAGGACACCATGAAGCAGCTCCTCGGCAGATCCCCGGACTTCCTGGACATGCTCATCATGCGAATGATATTTGAGATAAAGCCGAAGGCGACTGGCATGAAGTCCGCCAAAATCATAATACCTGCAAAACGATGACCTTACCTATCATAGACTATCTCCGAGTAATGCTTCAGGGTCTTGCTCCTGGAGCAGTTTTCGAGTGCGACCAGGCTCGGATGCTGAATGTCAAAGTGGACACAATGCCTCGATTTGAGACTGGGCTCAACGGAGAGGTCATCAAGGACTCAAAGGGGAATCCGGTCAGCACTACGTTCATCTACATCGAGGAACCGACTCAGGGGTACTATGACATCCCGTACAGAGGCCACCAGAGACAGCGATTGCCTTTGATGATTTATTTCTGTAAGTTCGAGCCAATGGGCAATGACGCCTACAAAGGTGACACCCCATTCAGTGCTGAGTCCAAGACGACATCGAGGCTCCTCCTGAGAGACGAGCTGGAGAGAACACTCGTAAGACCCTTCCTCCTTCGGTTGAAGACTTCCAGACTTGGCATGCTCTACCCGGAGATGATGAACACGGTACGAATAGTCTACCCATCTGCCAGATTTGATGCTAACGAGGTCAGTGTGGGCATTGAGTTGACTACATATTCCGACTGGTGTATTTGGGCCGAAGACCCCGGCATGGACCTCATTGGCAAGAGATTAATAGACTTACCTATTGGTACTGACCTGTCCGACAGAATGCTCCGATGCGTGGCCCCCGAGCCTTACTTCCCAGTTGCCACAGACGTTCCGGACTATGTCAATTGGCGTCTTAGCGACGAGCAGAGAACTTACATTGTTGCCGGGAATCTGGCGGGAGATACCGGTTACGCATACTTACAAATAAACATTGGGACTACAGGACCAAATTGGTTCACGGTGTATTTCACAGTCATAAGGTCTCTTCAGGGGGACAGGACCGTGTGGTATAATCCAATTTGTACAGTCAAGGCCCCCAAGGGATTGACGATCCTTAACCCGGCTCCCGAGATATTTAAGCAATATCCATTTAACACGATCACAATAGTAGGATGATACAGCGAATCGACATAAAAGGCGGTCAGATGACGTTCGGCCAACGCATAGAGCTTGGTCGGATCATCACTGAAAAGGAGCTGACCGACATCGACAAGATGAAGGAAGGAATGCAATGTCTTGGGGTCAAATGGAGTCTGAGAAACACCTCAGAAATTGTCGAGTACTGGTATGAGGTTCTCATGGGCATTAAGTACTGGATCGAACGAGAACAGACAGAGCTCAAGTACGAGCCCAGTGCCGAGGAGAAGGCAGCCGGCATTGCCCAATTCTCCATGGTGGTTGGCGAGATGGCTACCATCACTGCACTGGCCAAGGACTACTCGAAGGACCCGGACGAGATCCTGGAGTGGAAATACGGAAAGGTATACAACCTCCTTTTCACCAACTTGCAGAGTCACCTCTTCCGGGAGCGATTGAACAAGGAACTGGAGCGTAAGGCTCAGCAGAAAGCCAATGCTCGCAAACCCAGAAACAAATGGCGGTAGGACTGGAACAGATATTGGCTGAGGGTCTCACCCAGATGAGGGACGAGATCATCCGGGCATCACAGGACGCCGGGCAGGAAGCTTCGGGCAGAACCTATGCTCAGATATCGGTCCAGACGGGACGGGAAGGTGAAACAGTTTGGGGAACGATAGAAGCTCCGAACTACTTCTACACTCTCATCAGGGGACGAGGTCCTGGCAAGATCCCCGCCAACTTGGGACAGATCATCATGGAGTGGGCAAAGCTCAAAGGCATCACCTTCTCGGACCCAAAGGACCTGGTCCGATTCGGAAATGCCACTGCATGGAAGATAAAACGAGAAGGCTCAGAGCTTTACCGCAATCACATTTACGTTGACTTGGTAAACACTCCTGCGGACAACTTCAGGGAGTATCTGTCTCAGCATTTGGACAAGATGATGAAGGTCCTCATCGAGGAGTCCTTCACTCCTGACAACAATATGGACCACGGATATATAATATAACGCGATATGGCAATCACAAATCAACCGGCTGACGACTCCCTGTTCTCAGCATATTCGCAAATACCAGTTGAGACCGACAACTTAACATCCGGGCTTGAGATCAAGACTCAGAACCCCGATAAGGCCGACATGATCTCGCTTAACATCCTTGACAACGAGCGATACGAGATGCTTGACAACAGTAACGGCGGAGATGAAGAATGGTTCAGAGAGTTCGTAATACCCCGGAGGATGGAACCCGGGGAATGGTATGCTTTTCGGGTTGGCATTGGCACAGCAAACGTAGAAACTTCCCTGACGGTCGCGTTATACCAAGGAGACGCAGAAGGACATGGGGTGGTTGAAGTTGCTACGACCAATCTTGCGATTGGCTATTCTATGACATGGCATGTCCAAATCCCTAATACTGAAAATGTGAGATACCCCTACACGGTACTGAGGGTATATGCCGGGGAGGCAGGATCAACATCTGGGGTGAAGGTAACACTGAACAACATGTCTTTGACATACGGAAAGAACTACGTTGGGTATAGCCCCAGTTCAGTGAAAGCAGCAAACTCACTAACTGAAAGCATCGACATCTACAGAGACCCGGGATTCGGGCCGAAGAAGAAATACGATCTCAGCTTTTTAGCTAAAGCCGGATTCCGGGATCGTCCCAGAACATACCCGTACACTGACCCAAGAATCTACTTTGGCATTGACTACAACCTCATATCGGCATACGCCTACAGAGGCATTGGCGAACAGGATTTCAATGTCCGGTATGCCTCCCGAGGAGTACGACCCCGAGGACACGACGTCAACTTCTCCAGGTCAAATATAGGACTGGCATTGACTGACAGAACTCCTGACAACAACAGGAATCTGTACGTAAAAAAATACTGCGGGTACCCATACTTCGTCACCCTGTTCCCGAAAGGAGTTTCGGGAATTGGTCCCGCTATCTCGGTCGACGTTCGTGTTAAGATAACTGGGATCGAGGAAGAATATCAATTTGACATTCCCAGCCGACTCAACATCCCGCTTGTGTACGAATTTGAAGACGAAAATTTTGACGGAGCTGACTACATAAAACTCGGGCTTTCTGGTGGAGTATTTCCTCGTCAAGCATGGAATATCGTATTTGTCGACACGGAGGTACCTTGCAACCCATTCTATATTCGCTGGATAAACCGAAAAGGCGGATGGGATACGTACATGTTTGAGCAACACAAGAAGTATACTCAGGAAGTTGACAGAGGAGACCAATACGTATTAGCGAATTCCAGAGACCCCTATGCCTCAGAGACGAGGGGGGAGTTAGCTCCGGAGTTTAAGAACATAGTCCAAGCTGGAGCAGAACAGCTTGATGAGAACGACTTCAACTTGCTCAAAGGAATTGCTCTCTCGCCTTTGGTCCAGGTTTACAACTATCAAATTGGAGCATGGCAACGGGCCCTCGTAGACGATACTGATCTGACTTGGGACACCAAAGCTCCCCGGAACACTGTTAGCTACGAGTTCCGGCTTATTGACGAACAAACTCAGTGGTAATATGAACTACGAACTACTCATGAAAGGCATTGACGGCGAGGTCTGGTCACTGGACCTCCCGCTGGATGCTCCTGCGATGAATTACCAGATCAACAATCTGGCGGAGCTGAAAGACCGTAATGCCTCGTACTCCCAGCGGATCAGTCTGCCCAGGACGACCCATAACGAGCAAGCATTCCAATTCAGTTTTGTAGTTGGCTCAGGTTCGGATGTGCCATACATGAAGTTTCCTTGCCAACTATTCTATGAGGGAGCACTCATATCCCCGGCTGGAGCAATATTGAACATCGTAGACGTATCAGATACATCGATCGGGGTCCAGATCCTCGGAGCAACCGCTGACCTGTTCGATACACTAAACAACACTGACGCGAAGGACCCTGGGGATGGTATGTTTCTCCTCAAGTGGTACACGGACACAATGGGACAGACTGAGAGATACCTCTACGGTCCTGATGAGGTTGAAGTCCGGTACTTTTGGCTGTATGCAACTCTACAGAAGAATCCGAACGTGCCCCCGGTCTCGATGGAGGCAATCCGGCAAGTCCGAGAGTTGGACAAGTTCTACCCCCACCTCAACTGGTATGACTTGATGACATGGATATTCGCCCAAGCAGGTTACAGTCTTGAGACAGACGTGGACCCTGTCGACCGAGACGAAATGTTTTTGCCTTGCACTTACCCCGTTTTGGCAGACAATCCCAATGCCCCGAAAGCATCCGGAACTGGCTGGATCCAGGATCCCCCGATTGGCTCTACGGTCGGGGTGATTTGGCAAGGGTACCCCGGAGTAACTCTCAGTGACCCGGTCGCCGGACGTTTGATTATGGACACCGTACCCGGAATATTCAACTGGATGACTCTATGGGATACTACAATCACGTTTAGTTTCGCATGGTCCAATCCTTCTTCCCTCCAAAATGGTTCGGTGATAGTCAAAGTTACCCACTACAAGAACGACGGAACCGATGCTATAGTGTTGGACAGAACTTGGATGTCGGGATTTTCCGGCAGCGTTTCGGTCGACATCCCGATGGAGGCAGGAGAGCACATACTGGTGTTCGGGGCTCTCGACACAGGCAATTACTCCCCCACTCGGTATGACATGAGATTTCCGGTCAGCATTACTGCTCCTCCCGCGCCGGAAACTTCCCCGGGGGATAAGCCTCAACCCGGATTAACCTATGACCTCCTGGCTTCGACTGGATTTAAGAGCTTGGGAGACATAGTCAAAGCTTTCCTCCAGTTGCTCGGTCTGACTATAGACGTGAATTCCGCCACCAAAGTAGCAAGAGCATACTCGGTTCAGGAGTTCTACAACAGACGAAGCTCGTCCGGGAAGAATTGGTCTGACAAGCTGATAAAAGGTAAGGACACAAAACTTACCTTCCAGTTATCCAGCTATGCCCAGTCCAACGAGATAAAGCTGGAGGACAACAAGGACAACAATGTTACTGACTCGTACAAGTTCAGCATCCTGGACGTCAACCTCCAGCCCTCTAAACTCCTGTTCCAAATTGGGTTCTTGGCAGGACTCAACCAAACTCTCTATGACGAGGACAGTACGAGCAAGACCCACACACTTGCTAACTACCCGATCTGGACTATCAATAGAGGCCGGAGGGAGAACGGGGAAATGACCGAGACGACTTGGGAGTACAATGCTCTCAGTAAGCCGATGGTCGTCCACATCAATAAGTCTGACTATATGTGGCCCCAGGTAAGTGTAGGCTACACCCTTACCCGAGTCCGACTATATACGGCGTATTTCAAAAATTTGAATTACTACGTTCCTAAGTACTACGACAAGCTCATCAACAATATCCTCAAAAGACCGAAGATACTACAGACCCAGATCCTTTTGGACTCGCTCGACATTCAAAGTCTGGACTTATTCAACCCTATATGGCTGGAAGAGCCTGGGTTCTGGTTCTACGTTTCGAAAATAAACAACTTCCAAGCTGGAAAGATAACCAAAGTAGACCTAATACGAATGTGATATGGCCGAAGAACAGAAAAATACAATTTACAACGTCCGTGTAACAGCTGAGGATGCCCTCAAGACGTTAGCCGAATTGAAACTCCGGTCCCAGGAGTTGAGAGATCAGCAGAAGGCTCTCGGCAAAGTAACTGAGGAGAATGCTCAAGAATACTATGCGCTTGACAACCAGATCAAGGCAATCAACAGCGAGGCGAACAAGTACCAGAAGCAAATCCAAAACAACATTAAGCTCCAGAACCAACAGGAGGCAAGTTTAGCAAAACTTAGAACCCAGCTGGCTTTGGACAATGCCGAGTTTGCAGAGCTGGGCAACTCAATGCAGGACGCGGCTCGTAAAGCCGAGCTCGGCAAGCGCATTGCAGAAACCACCGAGGAGCTCAAAGCTCAGGAGGAGGCACTCGGGGACTATCGCCGGTCAGTTGGTAACTACGAGAAGGCAACGGAGAACCTCAAGCAGGAACTCTCCGACCTTATCCAGACACTCATCCAGATGGCTCAGTCCGGGGATACGAGTTCTGAGACGTTCAAGGAGATGATTAAACGAGCCGGTGAACTGAAAGGAGCTGAGGACCTGGTCAATACAGCTATATCCAACGTTGGTAAAGGAACTGAAACCATACAGGCAGTTACCAGCGCCACGTCAGCTTTGACTTCCGTATGGGGCCTTTGGACCACAGCCACTCAGGTACTGGGGAGCGAGAACGAGGAGCTCAATGCTACCATGACGAAGATGATAACCATCATCACGGCTCTTTCCTCTTTGTCTTCTCTCCAAGCAGCTCTCTCCAAGACCGAAGCCACTTATCGAGCTGCATCTAACTTGGTTCAGCTGGTTGGCATCAACCAGACTCTCGCCGAGACGAAAGCGATAGCTGCTAAGAATGCCGTACAAGGAGCTGGCAACATCCTCACCAAAGCAGCAGCAGCTGCCACATGGCTTTGGAACGCGGCTTTGGCTGCCAACCCCGTTGTATTGGTGGCAGCAGCAGTGGGCGGATTGGTGGCTGGAGTGGTTGCTCTTACGAACGCATTTAACAGTAACACGGAAGCTCAAGAGAGAGCAACCCGGGCAATGGAGGCATACAATCGAGCTGCCGAAGCCTCCACGTATGTACTGGATCAGATCGAGACCAAGCGGAACACTCTGTCCAAAGCCGAGGAGATTCGGGGCAAGCGAGAAATAGAAAATCTCAAAGCCAATCATGCCACGTCGGAGCAGATCGCCGAAGCTCAGCTTAAAACAGCCAACAAGCTCCGCGAGATTGAAATGAATGCAGCTCGTCAAAGACAGATGGCTGCAATGGATGAGTTCGACTCCTTGAAGAAGGTGATTGCAGCCAAGGAGGAAGAGCTCAACACGTGGTCCGGAAGCTTGGACAAATACAAGGAAGCCAAAAAGGAACTCGACGACTTGAAAGGTCGATACCAAGAACTGTTCCGGACAATCGAGAATGAAGGAGCCGCAGTTGCCAACTTGGCTCTTGAGACTGCAATAGCCAACCGGGAGGCTCAGCAGGCCATTGCCGATAAGGCTCTGGAGGTTGCTTTGAAGAACTCGGAAGCCATGCAGAAGATCCGGGAAGATGATCTCAGGTTCCAAACAACATTCCAGTCTACGAGCATCGCCATCCGGATGGAGTATGAAAGGAAACTCTACAAGGCAGCTCAGGATGGAGCCCGGGAGCGTCTCGCTCTTCAAAAAGCTCACGGCAAAATCACTAACAAGGAGTATCAGACGGCTCTGAATGCCATGGCTCGGTCCGACAAGCAGTTCTACGAGAACCAAGCCAAACAGCTTAATGACTACCTTGCTGGGGTGAGAGCCAACATATTGGCTGTAGCTTCCGGAGGCACAGTTGATATGCAGATTGCTCAGGTTACTCAGAAGTATCAGGACGCCATGAAGGAGCTGGCCAACATTCAGCCTCCCCAGTTCGTGAGAGGTATGAGCGAGGAGGAATACCAGAAAGAGTATGCCGCTTATGAGCAGTTCCTGGTCAACAGAGCCGAACTCGAGAAACAGATCCAACAAAACCTCCAGGACGAAATCAAAAAGATCCGCGAGGACGCTACCAAACAGCAACTTGACCGGTTCAACCAAACTCTAAACGAACAGTATGCCGAGGACCTTTCAAAGGCAGCAGACAACGAGAGGAAGAAGCTGGAGCTCGAGAATGAGATGCTCGGGAAACAAATCGAAGCCAGGAAAGCTGCCGGGGAGAAAACCTATGAGCAGGAGGCCCAGCTCCGAGCCAACAATCTTCGTCTCCAGCAAATGGACCTCGACAAGGAGCTCGCTCAAGCCGAGTTAAATCACAAGTCCAAATATGAGATCCGGAAAAGATACCTGGAGGCTGAGTTGGCAGCAGCTCAGGGAAACGGGGATGCCATTGCTCAGATCCAACTCGAGATGGCTGAGAATGAGGAGGCTTTATGGGAAGAACGGATCGAGAAGCTCCGGGAGTATGCTGAAATAGCATCCGGCTTTGCTAATGCTTTCAATGACTTGGCCAGTGCTCTCGGGGAGCGCCGGGTTCAGGAGGTAGAAGAACAATACAGCCGGGAGGAGCAGGCATTGGCAAACATGTACGCTAATGGCCAAATCACGGAGGCCCAGTACAACGAGAAGAAAATCAAGATGGAGAAACAGAAGGAGAAGGAGTTGGCCAAAATCGAACGGGAACAAGCTATCCGGGAGAGGGCAATGGGATCCTTCGAGATTGGCATCAATACTGCCATCTCCATCATGGCATCGGCTAAAATGGGATTTCCTTTGGCTATCCCATTCATCGCAGCAGCTGCAGCTCTCGGGGCCGTCCAGTTGGCAGCTCTTTGGGCAGCTCCTCTGCCGAAAGCCGCAAGAGGTAAATATATTGAGGGCCCCAGCCATGCTGCTGGAGGAGTGCACATTGAGGCGGAGGGGGGCGAGACCATCATTAACAAGAAGTCGAGCCGAATGTTCCTGCCTCTCCTGTCAGCCATAAACGAACTCGGTGGCGGAGTACCGTTCACTAAAGTTGGATCGGACGGGGGATATGCTATCCGGTCATTCGCTGAGGCGTCGGAACCTATGAATCGGCTTGACATGGAGAGGGCAATTCAAAAAGCATTTGGCCAGGTGAGAGTGATTGCTACAATCGAAGATATTCGGAGGGAAGATGCTAACTACGTGCAGATTCAGGACCGGGCTAATTTTTAAATAGTCCAGCACAAATAATATTTCAATATCTATTAGGAATAGTTATATTTGTATCGAAATAATTTGGCACATGATATTCATCAATTTAAAAGGCATGATTGACTCCGAAGAGAATCGGGTCATGATGGAGCTTTGGGGCGGGGCCTCAGAGATCTGCTCCGGGGAGACCTTCCGCCGGGTACTTGATGAACACCCCGACGAACAGGAGGTGTGCATCAACATTGACTGTGAAGGGGGCTCTGTTGAGGAGGGCTTCAAGATTTACGACCTTCTTCGCATGAGTGGGAGGACTATATATACAAATATTGTCGGGGGATGCCACTCTATGGCAGTGTGCATCTTATTGGCAGCTCCGGCAGAGAACCGGTCGGCAAACAGGAATTGCCGGGCACTCATCCACAGGGTGTACATGCCGGTCGAGGATTGGCTCACTTCCAGCGATGCTCGCAGCATTGCCGAGGAGCTTGCTCTGGATGAGGAGGCTATCCTTGACGTGTACGTCGAGAGGACAGGTCAGGACCGGGAACGGCTCCGCAATGTCATGCATGAGGAGCGCATACATGATGCCAAATCACTTCTTGACTTGGGATTCATTTCCAAAATCAATTCATACAACACAAACCAAATTTTTAATGCTATGGCAAAAAACGAAAAAAGCGCTTATGAAAAATTCATGAGCAAAGTCAAGGCATTCCGGAATGGCAAGAAAGGCGCTCCCGCCAACTTCGACTATCTGGATGCTGAGGGTCAGGTCGTTCTCCAGACCGTAGGTGAAGAGGACAATCTGGCCGAAGGTGTAGAGGCAACTCTCGCCAACGGCGAGACGTCGGGCACTGTCGTTCTGGAAGACGGCCGGGTGGTTACTGTCGAGGACAACATCGTCACCAGCATCGAGATGGGGGGCACCGAGTCTCTCGAGGACCGCGTTGCAGCACTGGAGGCGATGCTCGACGAGGCAACGAACCTCATCGAGGAGCAGGAGAACGAACTCCGCAACCTTCGTGGTAGCAACTACCGCCCGAAGAACCGCAAGACGGTTCTGCCCGGAGGCAAGAAGCCCGAACCCTCGGCAGCTGACCTCAAGAACGAAGCTCGCGAAAAGCTCCAGAAGGTCAACGCTGCAAAAAAGATCCTCAAGTAGTCAAACTCAAAAGCTTTAAAAACTATGGCAGCTAAAAACGGCGGATTCCTCGACATGGACAAGTTCACTTTTTGTGGACTTGCCATTCAGGCAATCTCGGAGATGATTATGGAGGACACCATTCAGGGTCCTGACATCAACTCCATTCACACAGTATTCCCCGACATCGTCACTAACACCGAGGTGGGTTACATCGGTGAGGGTGGCATGGTCGGCGTGGTCAACACCGGGTGTAACCCGACTCCTCAGCCGTGGAACATCAACACCCGCAAGCTGAAGTGGGAGCCCGGCATCTGGGAGATCCTCCTGTCCCAGTGTTACACTGACCTTCAGCAGTCGGCAACTATCTACTCTCTCCGCACCGGCGTCGACATTCCGGACTTCACGGATACGGACTACATGAACATCGTCATTGAGGTTCTGGAGCGCTCCGTTATGGACTTCTGGTACCGCCTGTTCTGGTTCAACGACAAAGACGCCAAGAACGCTACCGACAGCGGTATCATTACGGATGGGCTCGACCTGAAATTCTTCACCATCATCAACGGTTTCTGGAAACAGATTACCGCCCAGGTTACAGCCAATCCGTCCCAGCGCGGAGCCACCATTACGGAAAATACTGGGGCATCCTATGCAACTCAGAAGCTTACTCCGGCCAAGGCAAAGGAATATATCCAGTCGGTCGTGTTTAGTGCCCCGCTTCTGCTCCGTCAGCAGTCTGACAAGTTTATCCTCGTTACCCAGTCGGTCTACGATGCCTATCAGCAGTCTCTTATGGACGCTTGCTGCCTCGAGTCGGCTCGCTTGGCTCTGCTGAATGGCATGGAGGCTCTCAGCTTCAATGGCATCCCGGTCATCGCAATGCCCATCTGGGACAAGATCATCGCTACGTCGGAAGACACTGGCACGAAGCTCAACAATCCCCATCGAATCCTCTTCACCTCGAAGAGCGTGCTCGGCATAGGTGTTGATGCAATCGACAGCTTCGAGAAGATGCGGATCTGGTACGAGTACAAAGACCGCGTAGTCTACATAGAACTCATGGGTCGGGCGGATGCCAAGCTCACTAACCCGGATCTGTTCTCGGTAGGTATCTAATCCTCAAAAATCTAAGAAAATGGCAGGACTTGATTGTTCTAAAATCAAAACAGGATTCACCAACCAGGTGTGTGGTAAACCGGCAATCGCCGGCACCACCGCCAGGGTGATTCTCCTCAGCTACTCGGACGTCGACAAATCGAAGTCTGCTGTAACTGACAACGTTATCTCTTCGCTCATCCTCAAGGCCGGTGCCACTGGTTACGAAGTCGACTCGCTGCCCAACGCAACAGTTGGCTCGGACACCATCAATGCTGGCACGTATCTCAAGACCCACCAGCACAACGTGGTCGTCCGAATCTTCAAGAAGTCGGAAGCAGCCAAGAAGTTCGTAAACGGCCTGACCAATGCCCGCGTCATCGCTATCGTCGAGAACAACGACACTGGAGACAACGGGGACACCAAGTACGAGGTGTATGGCTGGGACTCGGGTCTGGAGCTCACCGAAATCACTGTCACTACCGAAATGACCGACGGCGTCGCTTACCAGGTAACTCTGGCCAACGGTACCATCGCTCAGGAAGGTTCGCTTCCGATGAGCCTCTTCGACACGGACGAGAAGACCACAGACCTCATGGTCGAGGGACTCCTTGTCGGAGGCAGCACCGGGGGTACGGTAAAGGGCATGATGGAGTTCCTGAATAATGTTGAGGAGCCCGTAGGAAATATGGTTCCCATCACCCTGACTCGAGACAGCTGTCAGACAATTGCCAAAGTGAACATGCCCACAGCTCCTACGTCTCCGAATCCGGCTGTTGCATTCCCGGGATCGGGACTCCCGGCAAACTACATCTTCATCAATGGTACTACGGGAGACGCAGCTAATCCGCCCAAACTGTACTACACCAACAACTCTGGGCCCTCCCAGAAGGAAACCCAGTGGGGTGCCAAGATTGACGACGCAAACATCCGGAAGCTGTACATCAACGGAGAGTATGTCGTCGTTCTGAACGCCTATGTAGGTGCCCCGAAATCGTAGCACTCATGGCTGACATGCTCGAAAGACTGAGAGCTTACCAATCCAAGTATGGGTCCCTGAAAGGCGAAGCCTATCGGGCCCATACATTGGAATTGGAAAAGAATCCCGCTCTCCGTCGAGAAGTAGATGAACTTTCTCGATACTTTTTGAATAAGTCAGTTTCCCGATGCGGCTTCTGCCTGATCGAAGCCGACTTAGCACTAAGACGAATAACAGAACAACAGATGAAAAACGTAGCACACCCCGATTACGAACTCCGAGCAGGTACTTTGCTCCACGACCCAATCAACAAAGAGTTCAGCAAGATCCTCACTCCGAGAAACATCACGGAGGAGCTTTGCTTGTACCACATCGCATTCAACAAGGATGCTCTTTCGTACTTCACCCGGGTCCCCGAAGATCTGAACGACCGGCTGGAGAAGTTCATGGCACGTTACGGCAAGGAGATGCCGGACAAGGACGTGGAAATCAAGAAGCGCCAAGCTCAGGTCCTGAGCAAGCAGATCGAGTCCGTGAAAGCAGAACTCGAAGAGCTGAACAAGAAACAGACCGAGCTGAACGCCAAGCTCGATGAGTACTCCAAAGCCATGGGAGCAATCCACGCTATTCTCGATTCTGCGAGGGCAGAGGAGAAGACCGAGGAGAAGACCGAGGAGAAGACCGAGGAGAAGCCCGCCGACATCGACACCGAGGTGAAGGAGTTCATCGACGCCGGGATGGATCTGGAAGCCATCAAAGAAGCCTATGCAGACTCGCAAATGTCTGCCGGGGACATCGAAGAGGCTTACAACCGGATAGTCAATCCCGTTTCAGAGGCTCCCAAGAAGGGAGCCAAAAAAGGAGGGTCCAAATAGGACTGGTAATAGGACGGGGTCGCTTCCCGTCCCTCCTACTATTAAAATTACGCCAGTATGAAAGTTGCACAGATCAAATCAGCTCCTCAGTTCGAATCCCGGGACTGGAGACAATATGGCATCCAAACATACGGAGATACCAACGACTTTCCCCAGACAGTCAGCGAGATTGTTCAGGCTTCAAAGACCGGCAATGCCTGCTTGAGCATATACAATGACTTCGTATACGGTCACGGATTCAAAGATCCAGGTATCTACAAATTGCGGGTCAACAAAGAAGGGGAGAAGCTCGACAAGATCCTCCGCATGGTATGCAAAGACTTCACGTTATGGCATGGGTTCGCCATCCATGTTAACTATAATATGAACTTCCGCGTCAGTTCGATCCACCACATTCCGTTCGAGTCTCTCCGACTTGCGAAGGCAGACGACGGTGGATTCATTGGCCGGACGGCATATCATCCTGACTGGGGTCACCGAGACAAGACGAGGTCCCGGTGGTCCCCGTCCGACATTGAGTGGTTTCACCTCTTCAACCCGGATCCGGAGGTTATCCTGAACCAGGTAGAAGAAGCTGGCGGATGGGACAACTACAATGGCCAGATCCTCTACTTTTCCGGAGACTCTGAAGGCAGTCCCTCTTACCCGGTCCCCATCTTCATCGCTGAGATGACAGACATGAGAACTGAGGAAGCACTTGCCAATGTAGCCGGTCGAAACGCATGCTCCAACTTCTTGTCAGCTGGGATCTTGGTAGACATCAAGGACGAGGCTCAAGATCAGTCCCAAGTCAATGAGACCCAGAAAGAGCTCAACAAGTTTCAAGGAGACGAGAACACTTCTCAACTGTGGTACATACAGTGCAAGTCCAAAGATGAGGTGCCCCAGTTCATAAGGTTCTCCGGGGAGAACTATGACAAAGCATTCGAAGTAACGCAGAGAGTCATCCCGGAGAACATTGGTCAAGCCTTCAAGCAGCCTCCCATTCTTCGAGCTGTTGACGTGGGGGCTAACTTTGGGGCTGATCTCATGACCAATGCCTACAAGTACTACAACTCTGTTACAGTACGGGAGCGTCAGCAGCTGGAGGAGACTTTCGTATCGATTTTTGAGTACTGGTGGGCTCCTTTGGAAAATCCCGACTTCGCTATTCAGTCTCTCACTTACAATGCCGGCGAGTCCATAGCAGACAGAATTGGCAAGGACAACATGACTCAGGTACTGGAGATTATCCGGGACCAGATGCTCTCCACTGTTCAGAAGAGAAACATGCTCAAGCTCATTTATGGGCTTTACGACGAGGAGATTATAAAACTCATGCCCGATGATACTCAACTATAGCGACATTAGGAGTGTCCGGCCGATAGCCGAGAACATCAACGATCCGGCCAGACTGGAGCCATACGTCCGGGAGGCTGAGACTCTCAGACTGGTGGATGCCATAGGAGCCAATCTCTACAGATGGCTCGACGAGACAGACTTTTCCGGCCCCGGTCCTTTCCAATACGGGGACGTAACCATTACAAAAGATCAGTACACTGCCGCCATGGAAGGCGGATATTATGACGGTGGCTGTTCCGGGGATGGTCGAAGCGAAGGACTCAAGATCGCCATTGCATACATTGCGTATTCCCGATTCATCGTCAACAACCCGATCAACCCCACTGCCTTTGGGGTGAGGTACAAAGATGGAGAGTTCAGCACTCGAGTAGAGGACAACATCATCATCCGTAGCTCAAACGAAGCGAGGAACATCGGGGAAGCCTATCTCGAGAAGGCTATAGAGCACCTTAAAGCTCTGCGGTTACTGACTCTGTGTACTGAATATAAGGAGTCTCCGGCTCGTAAAATTATTATAGGACGTGAAAAGTTATAAGTTTCACAGATATGAGGGAGGAAGTCATGAGAGCAGGAAAATGGATATGCGGGAGTATTGTAGGGTTTTGGGGGTTTTTAGCTCCGGTCCAGGTCCTCATCCTTTGTGTCTGTATTGCCATAATCATCGATTTCATAACTGGAAATATTGCTGACTACAAACGTCACAAACGAGCTCATCAAAAATATGTGTTCAAAAGCGAGAAAATGTGGGATACCTGTTGGAAGTTGGGGCTCAGCATTATCGGTATCGGCATGGCCTACATGCTTGACGTGTATGTCCTCCCGAACTTGGGGGGTCTCAACCTTGCCAACTTCTTCGCTGCTTTTGTAGTCGGGACGGAGTTTTGGAGCTTTCTCGAAAATTCAGCTATAATCTCAAATCATCCCATATTCAGGGCTCTCCGGTCGTACATGGAGAGATCGGTCAGCAAGAAAACTCAAATAGACTTTGAATGCCATGAAGACAAGTAAGTATTTTAAGCCCGAAGAATTCGAGCGATGCAACCCGTCCTGCTCCATTGAAGACATGGAGCAGGATTTTCTCGATCTACTGGATGACCTCCGCGAAAAGGCAGGCATCCCCCTCGTCCTCAATTGCGCTTATCGTTCCAAAGAACACGATAAGGCCAAAGGACGGTCCGGCAACAGTGCTCACACTCAAGGTTTGGCAGTGGACATCCGGTGTGCCTCGGGCCCCAATCGGATGAAGATCCTCCAGGCAGCCATTGCATTGCAGATCCGTAGGATAGGCATCGACGGGAATTTCATCCACGTAGATGCTTCTAAAACCCTCCCGCAGGACACGATATGGACTTACTAAAGAGAGTACTCTGCACAATAGTTCTTGTAGGTATAGGCTTTATAACCGGGCGTAAAACAATCGGGGAAAAGACCGTTATAAAGTACGTCGATTTACCCCCAATTCAGGGGGAGGTCAAAGTCCCGGATTTGGTTCCAAAATGGGAGGGTTTTAGGAATCCAATCAAATTGATATATATCTATAAGGGCCAGGAGGAAAAGGTTCCCCAAACATCCCCAGAAATCACAAATGGTGGGGGTTTTGGGGAGGACCAAAAGGAGGTGGATACTCTGGAGAGCGTAAAAAGGACAATATTGGACTGGAATACGACCAGGAAATACGCTGGAACATTCTTCAAAGATCCCAAAATTGGCCAATTTGACTGGGGGGCTACAGTCCAATACAACACTCTCCAGCATCTTACGTACAAGTATATCCCCGTCCGAGAACAGATCAAAGAAACGAGGTCCCCGAAATGGTCCCCCTTTCTGAGAGCTTCAGCTAACTCATTCGGGCAGGTTGGGGCTGGGGGAGGCATATATT
>ULXT01031993.1_pt1 | contig 22543 bp, 22 predicted proteins | sample 1961571 | NCBI WGS metagenome assembly ULXT01 (sample SAMEA4835846, study PRJEB28245) | human gut metagenome | biome: gut microbiome; material: fecal sample | place: Denmark | collected 2008
TAGTAGTTCAGCAAAAATTTTGGATAAAGCAGGTGTTGACAAGGACCTGAAAGTAAAAGACTGGACGGATGACCAGGCAGCCAAGATTCGTGAGATCATTGGTGCCGAGTACAAAGTAGAAGGTGATCTTCGTTCTGAAGTTCAACTGAACATCAAGCGCCTGATGGATATCGGTTGCTATCGTGGTGTCCGCCATCGTCTGGGCTTGCCTGTTAGAGGTCAGAGTACAAAGAACAACGCCCGTACTCGTAAGGGTAAGAAGAAAACCGTTGCTAATAAGAAAAAAGCTACTAAATAATAATTGTTGATATGGCAAAAAAAACAGTTGCAGCAAAAAAGAGAAATGTAAAGGTGGATGCCAACGGACAGTTGCACGTTCATTCATCCTTCAACAACATCATTGTTTCTCTGGCAAATAGCGAAGGTCAGATTATCTCCTGGTCTTCTGCCGGAAAGATGGGTTTTAGAGGTTCTAAGAAGAACACTCCGTATGCAGCACAGATGGCTGCCCAGGATTGCGCCAAAGTGGCTTACGATCTTGGCTTGAGAAAGGTAAAGGCTTATGTAAAGGGTCCGGGTAACGGTCGTGAGTCCGCTATCAGAACTATTCACGGAGCCGGTATCGAGGTTACCGAAATCATCGACGTAACTCCGCTGCCTCACAATGGATGTCGTCCTCCTAAAAGACGTAGAGTTTAAGATTTACCTTTATTACAAAGCATGAAACTTGATTTTGTTATTGGATTGTACTTTTCTTCTCTGCAATCGCGGCTGCAACAAATTGAGTTCATCAATTAAACAATTAAATATTTAAAAGAAAATGGCTAGATATACTGGACCAAAATCAAGAATCGCCCGTAAATTCGGTGAAGGTATCTTCGGAGCAGATAAAGTTTTGTCTAAGAAGAACTATCCTCCCGGACAGCACGGTAACTCCAGAAAGAGAAAAACTTCTGAATACGGTGTGCAACTTCGTGAGAAGCAGAAAGCAAAATATACTTACGGTGTATTGGAAAAACAATTCCGCAACCTGTTCGAGAAGGCAGCTACACTGAAAGGTATTACCGGTGAAATCCTGTTGCAGTTGCTGGAGTGCCGTCTGGACAACGTAGTATTCCGCTTGGGTATCGCTCCCACGCGTGCTGCTGCCCGCCAGCTGGTAAGCCACAAGCACATCACTGTTGACGGTGAGGTAGTGAACATTCCTTCCTACTCTCTGAAAGCCGGTCAGGTGGTTGGTGTTCGCGAGCGTTCGAAGTCTCTGGAAGTAGTTGCCAACTCGTTGGCTGGCTTCAACCACAGCAAGTATCCTTGGCTGGAGTGGGACGACAATGCAAAGGTAGGCAAGCTCCTGCACGTACCCGAAAGAGCTGACATTCCTGAGAACATTAAGGAACATTTGATCGTAGAATTGTACTCTAAATAATAATTGATTTCATGGCGATATTAGCATTTCAAAAACCTGATAAAGTTTTAATGTTGGAAGCGGACTCTAAATTCGGCAAGTTCGAGTTTCGTCCGTTGGAGCCCGGTTTTGGTATTACCGTGGGTAATGCACTGCGCCGCATCCTGCTTTCTTCATTGGAAGGTTTTGCCATCACCACCATCAAAATCGAGGGTGTTGAGCACGAATTTTCCAGTGTCCCCGGTGTAAAGGAGGATGTTACTAACATTATCTTGAACCTGAAGCAAGTACGGTTCAAGCAAGTAGTAGAAGAATTCGAGAGCGAAAAGGTAAGTATCACGATCGAGAATTCGAGTGAATTTAAGGCAGGTGACATAAGTAAGTATCTGACTGGATTTGAAGTGTTAAATCCTGAATTAGTTATTTGTCATTTAGATTCAAAAGCTACGATGCAGATAGACATTACAATCAACAAAGGCCGTGGTTATGTTCCCGCTGACGAGAACCGTGAATACTGCACTGATGTGAATGTAATTCCTATCGACTCCATTTATACTCCGATACGTAACGTCAAGTACCAGGTGGAAAACTACCGCGTAGAGCAGAAGACTGACTACGAGAAACTGGTGCTCGAGATTACTACCGACGGTTCCATTCACCCGAAAGAGGCGCTGAAGGAAGCTGCAAAAATCCTGATCTATCACTTCATGCTCTTCTCCGACGAGAAGATCACGCTCGAGAACAACGATGCCGACGGCAATGAAGAGTTTGATGAGGAAGTATTGCACATGCGTCAGTTGCTGAAGACCAAGCTCGTCGATATGGACCTCTCTGTTCGTGCCCTCAACTGCTTGAAGGCTGCGGACGTCGAGACCCTGGGCGATCTGGTACAGTTCAACAAGACCGACCTCCTGAAGTTCCGCAACTTCGGTAAGAAATCGCTGACCGAGCTTGATGATTTGCTGGACAGTCTGAATCTGTCGTTTGGAACCGATATTTCTAAATATAAATTAGATAAAGAATAAACAATGAGACATAACAAGAAATTCAACCATCTGGGTCGTACTGCTTCTCACAGAAACGCTATGTTGGCCAATATGGCGTGCTCTCTGATCAAGCACAAAAGAATCACTACGACCGTTGCAAAGGCTAAAGCTCTGAAGAAGTTTGTTGAGCCGCTGATCACCAAGTCAAAGAACGACACTACAAACTCCCGTCGTGTAGTATTTAGCAACTTGCAAGACAAGTATGCTGTAACTGAACTGTTCAAGGAAATCTCTGTAAAGATTGCCGACCGTCCGGGTGGCTACACTCGCATCATCAAGACTGGTAACCGTCCGGGTGACAACGCCGAGATGTGCTTCATCGAACTCGTTGACTACAACGAGAACATGGCTAAGGACAAGGTGGCCAAGAAGGCAACCCGTACGCGCCGTTCTTCCAAGAAGGCTGTCGCTACGGAAGCTGCTCCCGCTGCAGAGGCTCCTGCAACTGAAGCTCCTGCTGAAGAAGCAAAGGCTGAGTAATCCGACACTATTCTTATATGATATGAAAGCCGTCCCAGGGATTGGGGCGGCTTTTTTTATGCCCTGGCGGGTTCATGCCGTGCTCCGTGAGGGTACAAGGCAGTGCTCCGTTGCCCGCTGACGCAGTGCTTTGTGAGGGTGCCTGCCAGTGCTTCGTCGGGTGGTGTGGCAGTGCTTTGTGGGGACGGGTTGATGTATTTGCATGTCCGGCACCGATAATTCCCCGCTTTTTTATACCTTTGCCCGCGTATCAAGAACTTTTATGTGTTATCCGAACGTTATGGACAAGAAATACAACCGATTCTGGCTGGCGGTGGGCATCATTGTGCTCACCCTCTTTCTGGACCAGCTTATCAAGATCGAGGTGAAGACCCACATGTATTACGGGCAGAGCATCCGCATCACGGACTGGTTCTACATTGCTTTCATCGAGAACAACGGCATGGCCTTCGGCATGCAGGTGATGCCCAAGGCGGTGCAGACGCTGATGCGGCTGGTGTTCTCGGGTGTCATCCTGTGGTACATCTGGCGGCTGGCCAAGGCGCGCTTCAAGATGGGTTACATCGTGTGCATCGCACTGATTTTTGCAGGGGCGGTGGGCAATGTCATCGACAGCATCTTCTACGGCGCCATCTTCAGCAAGAGCACGCGGATGAGCATTGCCACGTTCGTGCCGGCGGGGCAGGGTTATGCTGACTGGCTGTACGGGCGTGTGGTGGACATGTTCTACTTCCCGCTGTTCGAGTTCGACTGGCCGTCGTGGATGCCTTTCGTGGCAGGCAAGCATTTCATTTTCTTCAGTCCCGTCTTCAACCTGGCCGATGCGGCCATCAGCTGCGGCACCATCGCCGTGCTGTTGTTCTACTCGCGTACGTTCGGCGAGAGTTTTGCGCTGTTCAAGAAGAAGGACTGATTTCTTTTTTTTGCACCACAGATTACACGGATTTACACAGATTATATCTTTTATCAGTCAATGGCTGAGTAGGAGAAATCCGTGTAATCTGTGGTGTTTCTTTTTTATAGATCCATCGCAATCCCCATCTTTTTCATGAGGAAGCAGGCGTTCATGTTCTGCGCCACGCCGGGGCGGAGGCGGTAGGAGAAGGTCAGCTCGTCGCCGGTGATGTCGGCCTCGAAGCGGAAGTTGTCGATGCAGTCGGGGAAGCGGTCCTTCAGCGTGCCCAGCAGCAGGTCGTGCGTGGCGATGATGCCGTTGGCCCGCAGACGCACCAGCTGCTGGACGAGAGCGAACGAACCCCGCTGTTTGTCGGCCGAGTTGGTGCCCTTCAGTATTTCGTCGAGGATGATGAAGAGCTGCTCGCCGCTTTGCAGGCGGTCGATGATGGACTTTAGCCGCTTCAGCTCGGCGAAGAAGTAGGACTCGTTGTCGCTGAGCGAGTCGGTGGTGCGCAGGCTCGTCATCAGTCGGGCGGGGTAGAGTGACATCTGCTTGGCACAGACGGGCGCGCCGATGCAGGCCAGCAGGTAGTTCACGCCGATGGTGCGCAGGTAGGTGCTCTTGCCCGCCATGTTGGCCCCCGTGATGATGATGAAGGCGGGGCGGCGCGTCATGCGGATGTCGTTGCACACGCAGCGGTCGCGCGGGATGAGCGGATGGCCCATCGTCTCGGCCACCAGCTGGAAAGGCGTTTCCGTGTTGTCCGTCCCCGTGTTCGTATCGCCCAGAATGTCGGGGTAGGAGTACCCCTCCGGATGGTTGTAGGCGAACGTGCCCAGCGAGCAGAGTGCGTCCATCTCGCCGATGGCCTCCAGCCAGTGTGGCAGTTCGCCCGCATGGACTTCCTTCCACGCCTCGATGCGCATAATCTGCCACAGCTCCCAGAAGAAGCAGCCGTTCAGCACGGTGTACATCAGGTAATTGTTGCGCTGGTCCAGCTCGTTCATCAGCTTCACCAGCCGCCGGATGGCCTGCGAGGCCTGTCGGCGGTCGCCCCCAATCTTGTCTTTGACGGCCCGCAGGAGCGGGGCCTCCATCGGCTCCCCGTCCATCGTCTGCAGCAGCTGGGCATAGGTGCCCAGGATGCGGAGTTTCTGTCCGTAAACGCTCTGCACCTTGGTAATCTGCCGTGTGAAAGCGAAGCTGGCCACTACGATGCCAAACCACAGCACGCCCCATACGTTGGCCGGCAGTACGCCCGTCACGACACCAGCCAGGCAGAGGAGGTTGACCGCCGTCACCACGTGGGGCAGCCGTCGCAGCAGGCCGCGGTTGCGGTAGCGGACGGGGCTTTGTGCCCACTCCAGCAGCTCGGCACGGTCGGCCGCCTGCCCCTTGTTCAGCAGGCCCAGAATGCGGAAGCGCTGGCGGAACGACGGCTTGGCCGCCAGCTCCTGCACGGCCTCCTGTCGGCGAATGATGGGTTCCCGCTTGTCCAGGTGGCAGGCCATCCACCCGGCCAGCTGTTCGCGTCCGAGTCGGGTGCACGTGCGGTTGACGTACTGGAAGAGCGAGCGGGGACCGAAGACGTCGAGGTCGTACGTATAGGGATGGGCCGGGTCGGCAAACTCCTTGCCGTCGTCGAAGGCCGAGGTATCCTGGTCGAGCGCGGCCAGCTCCTGGCGGTTCACTTCCAGCCGCTTCTCCTGATAGTCCTTCCGCAGGAACAGGCGGTTGTGGTACTTCACCAGCAGCAGGAAGGGCAGCAGGCAGGCGGCCGTCGCGGCATACATCAGTACGCCCTGCCCCCACAGCCCTATCACCGCCGCCACGGCTCCGCCGAACAGCAGCAGGCGCAGGGTGCCGGTGCGGTAAATCAGTCGTTGCGTCTTTGTCACTTCGCCGGCCGCACGTTCGGCATCCTGCCGGTAGGCGGCGCGTATTTCGTTTTCGTTCGTCATAAGTTGTTCAATGTTGGTTTGCGCGGCAAAGGTATGAAAAGTCGGCAGAAGTACGAAGTCTTCCGACGCTTTTGTGGGCTTCTCCCAGCTTTCCTTCGACTTGTTCCGTACAATGCTGGTATTCAGCACAATCGTTTTCCTCGCCGTTTTTTCAGGCGGGGAAAGTCTTTCTCTCACCGAGGGAAAGGCTTTCCCTTTAAAAGGGAAAGGTCTTCCCTTGCAAGGGGAAATGTTTTCACAGGGTATGGGAAAGAGGGGAACTTCGGCTTTTCCGGGCAGCTTGTAGCCGGTTTGATGGCATAATAGGAGGCGGTTCGGGATAAAAAATATCTGAAACAAGTTTCAATATTTTGTTCTCCTCTCACCTTTCCCTATCTTTGCACAATCCTGCCGAATATGCGGTACATCGTTTTATAATATGTGGGGAGATATGAATATCAAGCAGCTTCTGATGGTACTTTGGGGAGGGATTGTGCTGGCCGGTTGTGGCAGGCCGTCTCCTTCCGCGGGCGATTCTTTTACGTGGCACATTGATCCGTCCGCAGCCCGGAAGATGGATCTGGCGCAGATTGTGGACAGTATCTTTCTCGTTCCGCTGGAAACGGGCGACAGCTGTCTGATCAAGAAGATTTGTGCCGTTGAATATGCGGACGGGAAGTATTATGTAAACAATGATTTTACAGATATACAGGTTTACGACAGCTTGGGGCATTTTTTGTACAGTACGCGTAAATGCAAGGGCATAGGTCCGAATGACTACCGGACGGTTTTAGGATTTACGCGCTTGCCTCATGACACGCTCGAACTGTTTGACGCGATGGCCAAGAAGATGCATTACTATGTGCACCCCGAGGGGCTGGTCAAATCCTCTTCACTTCCTTCCGATGTACTGCCTGCGGGGGAATACGCATGGCTCAATGGCGATACCTGCGTGTTTGCCGAGGGATCGCCGGACAATCCTGTCTTGAAGTTTTATTCCCGAAGCCGGGGCACACTCTTCAAGGTGGTGGAAGACCGTCAAAAGAGTACCTTTATGCTGACCTCCCACTGCCTGTATCGGTTTGATGGCATGTTGTATTACACGCCCGCCTATCCGTCGAACGGCCTGTATGTGCTGGATGAGAATCTGGACAAGAAGAAGGTACTCCAACTGGATTTCGGGAAACACAACTTTTCGATGGACGACCTTCCCGCCGATATGAATCTGAAACAGGTTACGGAGTATTGGGATGCCCATCCGGAGCTGGTGTATCCTTTGACCAAATGTGTGCTGGACAGCCAGTATCTTGTCTTTTTCCAGTTTGAGGGAAGCCTCTGCGTGGCCGCTCAGGACAGAAGTACGGGCACGACTGTCGTTCTGAGGAACGAGGCCGGCAGCAAACCGCAGCTGATGATGCCCGACTATGCAGGCGGGGGAAAGCTCTGTTGCGCCGTTGCGCCCGAACACCTGCCTTATGCGGTGGATACGGCGTTGATGTCCCCCTCCGATGTGGCCCGGCTGGAGCGGGTGAAGGCAGATGACAATCCGGTACTGGTTGTCTACCGTTTGAAACATTTTTAGCCGCAGGCTTGCAGGTTTTTCCAAAATGCCTTACCTTTAGCTCGCAAAACCAACGAACCGGAAAAAGGAGACTTTCAGATATGAAGAAATGGGTAGTGTTGCTGGCATTGTTAGGCGTCTCGGGGCTGTTCCTGCCTTGCGAGGCGCAGCAGATTATGTATGCCAACCTGCGCGAACTGGTGGAGTGCGACGGCGACACGGTGACGACGTTGCGGGTGGAGCGTCGCAGCAAGAACCAGATACTGCTGATGGGCGGAGGCGACTACCGCATCGAGGCAGTGGACAACCGTGGCCTGAGCCGTTATCTGAACCGGCGCTGCTATGCGGTGCGGATTGATACGGCCCTCTACGTCAACTGCCGCAAGATGCGCTACAAGCGCTACCGCTTCGGCAACTGCTATGCGGCCGCCATGCACGTGGGCGACAAGTTCTACTTCTGTGCCCAGCCCGTTGGTCAGGCTGCCACGAGCACGGCCCAGTCGCCCGACGCCACGAAGCTGGGCGGCGAGGTGGGCGATGCCATTGCCGCGTCGGCGCTGGTGGCTGCCCGCGTGTTCTACGAAATCAATCCCGAAACAGGCCGTGCCGAGTTTGTGGGCAAGGACAAGATGCTGAAGCTTCTCAAGGGTCATCCCGAGCTTCAGGACCAGCTGCGGCAGGAGACGAGCGAGTCGGCCGGCGTGATGGTACGCTACCTGCGGGCCCTGAAGCAGAGCCGCAGCGAAGACTGACGGGGGCTTTGCCATTTGCTTTTTGTTTTTAAGGGGTTATATCGCTGGCTGCGGGGCGGAATACAGCCTTCGCAATAAAAAAATTCTCTTTTTTCTTTCATTTCCTTCATTTTTCCCAATTCTTTCCAGAATGACTGCTTTCCTTTGCAGTACGAAAACGAGAAAAAAGACAGAAATCAAATTTAGTAATAACCCTTTAAAAACTTACGATTATGAAAAAATTGTTCCTCTTACTGGTAAGCGTGTTCACCATTCAGCTGGCATCGGCCGACAACGACAAACCCATCACCTTCGAGCAGCTCCCCGCCGCCGCACAGCAGTTTGTCAAGAAGCATTTCGCCTCGGAGAAAGTGGCCTTTGCCAAGGAAGACTCCGAACTGTTCGACACCTCCTACGAAGTGATGTTCACCAGCGGCAGCAAGGTGGAGTTCAACAAGAAAGGCGAATGGACCGACATCCAGTGCCGTATGTCGGAGGTGCCTGCTGCCGTTGTTCCGCAGCCCATCCAGAAGTTTGTGGCCGACCGCTATCCCGATGCTGAAATTGTCAAGCTGGAGAAGGACCGCTATTCCTACGAAGTACAGCTCAGCAACCGTTGGGAAATCAAGTTCGACACGAAGTTCAACGTCATCGACATGGACGCTGACGACTAAACCGCTCCCGAAACCTGTTTTTCTGACTATTTGATAAATAATCCCGGTATTTCATTGCAAATATCGGGATTGTTTTGTATATTGCGCCAAGTAAACTTCGTCTTGATTGACAATTTGTAACCTCTAATCTCCGTTTATTATGGAAATATCTCTGAGCAAGGTGCTTCCGCCTTACCCCTCGTTCGTCGAGGGCATCCGCCGTGCTCCCGACCGCGGCTACACGCTCGATGCGGCCCGGACGGCCGTGGCGCTGAAGAATGCCCTCCGTTACATCCCGCCCGAGCTGCATAGCCAGCTGGCCCCCGAATTTCTGGAAGAACTCCGCACGCGCGGCCGCATCTACGGCTACCGCTACCGTCCGCAGGGCGACCTCAAGGCCAAGCCCATCGACGAATACCGCGGCCGCTGCATCGAAGGCAAGGCCTTCCAGGTGATGATCGACAACAACCTGGCCTTCGACGTGGCCCTCTATCCCTACGAGCTCGTCACCTATGGCGAGACGGGACAGGTGTGCCAGAACTGGATGCAGTACCGCCTGCTGAAGATGTACCTCGAAGAGCTGACACAGGATCAGACGCTCGTGGTGGAGAGCGGCCATCCGCTAGGGTTGTTCCGCTCGAAGCCCGAAGCGCCGCGCGTCATCCTGACCAACGCCCTGATGGTGGGCCTCTATGACAACCAGGAAGACTGGCACACCGCCATGCAGATGGGCGTGGCCAACTACGGGCAGATGACCGCCGGCGGCTGGATGTACATCGGGCCGCAGGGCATCGTGCACGGCACGTTCAACACCCTACTCAACGCCGGACGACTGAAGCTGGGCATTCCGCAGGACGGCAATCTGGCCGGACGCCTATTCGTCTCCTCGGGCCTGGGCGGCATGAGCGGCGCACAGCCCAAGGCAGCCGTCATGGCCGGAGCGGCAGCCATCATTGCCGAGGTGGACGCGTCGCGCATCGCCACCCGCCACGATCAGGGCTGGGTGCAGGAGGTGACCGACTCCATCCCCCATGCCTTTGCCTTGGCCCAAAAGGCTATGAAGCACGGACAGCCCCTGTCCGTGGCCTATCACGGCAACATCGTCGACCTGCTGGAGTATGCCGTGCGCGAGGGCATCCGTCCCGACCTGCTTTCCGACCAGACTTCGTGCCATGCCGTCTACGACGGCGGCTACTGCCCCGCAGGGCTGACCTTCGAGGAACGTACCCGCCTGCTGCACGAAGACACCGCCCGCTTCCACGAGCTGGTGGACGCTTCGCTGCGCCGCCACTATCAGGCCATCCGTCAGCTGGTGGAGTGGGGCACCTACTTCTTCGACTATGGCAACTCCTTCCTGAAGGCCGTCTACGATGCCGGTGTCCGCGAGATAGCCCGCGACGCCGGTGACAAGAACGGCTTCATCTTTCCCAGCTACGTGGAGGACATCATGGGGCCCGAACTCTTCGACTACGGCTACGGCCCCTTCCGCTGGGTGTGCCTGAGCGGACGGCACGAGGACCTGGTGAAGACCGACCGTGCCGCCATGGAGTGCATCGACCCCACGCGCCGCGGCCAGGACCTGGACAACTACAACTGGATACGCGACGCCGAGAAGAACAACCTCGTGGTGGGCACGCAGGCCCGCATCCTCTACCAGGATGCCGAGGGACGGCTGAAGATAGCCCTGCGCTTCAACGAAATGGTGCGCCGCGGCGAAGTGGGGCCCATCATGCTGGGGCGCGACCACCACGACGTGAGCGGTACGGACTCCCCCTTCCGCGAGACGGCTAACATCAAGGACGGCAGCAACGTCATGGCAGACATGGCCGTGCAGTGCTTTGCGGGCAACTGCGCCCGTGGCATGAGCCTCGTAGCCCTGCACAACGGGGGCGGCGTCGGTATCGGCAAGGCCATCAACGGCGGCTTCGGCATGGTGTGCGACGGCTCCGAGCGGGTAGACCGGATCCTGCGCTCGGCCATGCTGTGGGACGTGATGGGCGGTGTGGCCCGCCGTTCGTGGGCCCGCAATCCGCATGCCATGGAGACCAGTGCCGAGTTCAACCGCACGCATGCCGACGGATACCACATCACGATGCCCTACCTGGCCGACGACCGGCTGATACAGGAACTCATTCAATAGACCTTTAACGCTGACCTTATGAACAGAATCATGGAATGCGTCCCCAACTTCAGCGAGGGACGCGACTTGCAGAAGATAGACAAGATTGTGGCCCCCTTCCGTGCGCGGGCCGGAGTGAAACTGCTGGACTACAGCAACGATGAAGACCACAACCGCCTGGTGGTGACCGTGGTGGGCGAACCCGAACCCCTGCGCGACGCCGTGCTCGAAGCCATCGGCGTGGCGGTGGAGCTGATTGACCTCAACCACCACCAGGGCCAGCATCCCCGCATGGGGGCTGTCGACGTGGTGCCCTTCATCCCCATCCGGGGTGTGACGATGGACGATGCCATTGCCCTGTCGCGGGAAGTGGGCGAGGAGGTGGCCCGCCGGTACGGCCTGCCCGTGTTCCTTTACGAAAAGTCGGCCACGGCTCCCCACCGGGAAAACCTGGCCGCCATCCGCAAGGGTGAATTCGAAGGCATGGCCGAGAAAATACACCAGCCCGAGTGGAAGCCCGACTTCGGCCCTGCCGAACGCCATCCGACTGCCGGCACCGTGGCCATTGGAGCCCGCATGCCGCTGGTGGCCTACAACATCAACCTCTCGACACCCAGCCTGGAGATAGCCCACGACATCGCCAAGAAGATCCGCTTCATCGGCGGCGGCCTGCGCTACTGCAAGGCCATGGGTGTGGAGCTGAAGGACCGCGGCATCACGCAGGTGTCCATCAACATGACCGACTATACCCGCACGGCCCTCTACCGTGCCTTCGAGCTGGTGCGCATCGAGGCCCGCCGCTACGGCGTGAGCATTGTGGGCAGCGAAATCATCGGCCTGGTGCCGATGGAGGCACTGATAGACACCGCTTCCTATTACCTCGGACTGGAGAACTTCTCCCTGCGCCAGGTGCTGGAAGCCCGGATCATGGAAGAATGACGGAGGAAGGCTATGGCAGAAAACCTGATTATATTCAATGCGCGTGTGGTCACCCCGACCGGTTTCTCGGCCCGGAAAGGCCGGGAGATGGCGGAAGTGCAGGCGCTGGAGAATGCGACGGTCGAAGTGACGGACGGCCTCATCACTTACGTGGGGCCCAACCGTGGCGAGAGCCGTGACGGCTATTACCAGCACTACTGGCACTACAACGCCCGCGGACGGTGTGTGCTGCCCGGCTTTGTGGATTCGCACACCCACTTCGTGTTCGGCGGCGAGCGGGCCGAGGAATTCTCCTGGCGGCTGAAGGGCGAGAGCTACATGAGCATCATGCGGCGGGGCGGCGGCATCGTCAGCACCGTGAAGGCTACCCGTACCAGCAACTTCATCCGCCTGCGTGCCCGTGCCGAGGATTTCCTGAAGCGCATGTCGGCCATGGGGGTCACCACCGTCGAGGGGAAGAGCGGCTACGGGCTCGACAAGCCCACCGAACTGCTCCAGCTGAAGGTGATGCAGAGCCTGGCCCGTGACGAGCACCGGCGGGTGGACGTGGTGCCCACCTTCCTGGGCGCCCATGCCGTGCCTGCGGAGTATGCGGGGCGGACGGACGACTATGTGGACTTCCTGATACGCGAGGTCCTGCCCTGTGTGGTGAAGAACGGGCTGGCCGAGTTCTGCGACGTGTTCTGCGAGGAGGGCGTCTTCTCCCTCGAACAGTCGCGTCGCCTGTTGCTGGCCGCCCGCGAACAGGGCCTGGCCCTGAAACTGCATGCCGACGAGATTGTTCCCTTGGGCGGAGCCGGTCTGGCTGCCGAGCTGGGAGCCGTCTCGGCCGACCACCTGCTCCATGCCTCCGACGCCGACATCGATGCGATGGCCTCGCGGGGTGTGGTGGCCACATTGTTGCCGCTGACGGCTTTCGCCTTGCGCGAGCCCTATGCCCGTGCCCGGCAGATGATTGACGCCGGCTGTGCCGTGGCCCTGGCCACCGACCTGAATCCCGGCAGCTGCTTCTCCGGCTCCATCCCGCTGACCTTTGCCCTGGCCTGCATCTACATGCAGATGTCTGTGGAGGAGGCCATCACTGCCCTGACGCTGAACGGCGCGGCGGCACTGAACCGGGCCGACCGCATCGGCAGCATCGAGGTGGGCAAGAAGGGCGACTTTGCCGTGCTCGATACGGACAACTATCACTTCCTGCCCTACTATGTGGGTATGAACTGCGTCTATACCACCATTAAGGAAGGGGTCATCTGGCCCATTGCCTGACGGATGGAACTGATTTTAAGATTGTATCACCCTTAATAAAAATGTAATACCATGTTGACAGAACTGAAAGTAACCGATTTTTTGGATAAAGTGGCGGGCAGCGACCCCGTGCCCGGGGGCGGCAGTGTGGCCGCCTTGAGTGGCGCGTTGGCCTCGGCCTTGGGAGCCATGGTGGCCCGGCTCACCGTTGGCAAGAAGAACTACGAAGCCAGCTGGGCCGAGATGGAGCGTGTGGCGGCCGACCTTTCTGCCGCCCGAGAAGGCTTTACGGCCGACATCGACCGCGACTCCGAGGCCTACGACCGCGTATTTGCCTGCTTCAAGATGCCCAAGGCCACCGACGAAGAAAAGGCGGCCCGCAGTGCGGCCATCCAGGAGGCTACCCGACAGGCGGCCCTGGTGCCGATGGAAGTGGCCCGCAAGGCCTTTGCCCTGATGCCTGCCCTGGCCTACGTGGCCCGCAACGGCAACCGCAATGCTGTGACCGATGCCTGCGTGGCCATGATATCTGCCCGCAATGCGGTGCTGGGCGCGTTGCTCAACGTCCGCATCAATCTAGGCTCGCTGAAAGACAAGGAGTTTGTGGCTGCCCTGCAGGCCGAGGCCGACGACCTCGAGCGGAAAGCCTGCGACGAAGAAGCCCGTTTGCTGGAATCCATCACCCAAGAATTACGCGTATGAGCAGGAACGTCTATCAGATAGGTTCGGGCGAGCTGATCTTCGACCTCCTCGAACGCATCATCAACGAAAACATCAAGCTGGAGCTGGCCCCCGAGGCCCGCGAACGCATCCAGCGCTGCCGTGACTATCTGGACCGGAAGATTGCCGAGTCCGATGTCCCGCTGTATGGCATCACCACCGGCTTCGGTTCGTTGTGCAACAAGAACATCTCGCCAGACGAACTCGAAACCCTGCAGGAAAACCTCATCAAGAGCCATGCCTGCAGTGTGGGCGAGGAAATCAAGCCCGTCATCGTCAAGCTGATGATGCTCCTCAAGGCCCATGCCCTGTCGTTGGGGCACAGCGGTGTGCAGGTCATCACTGTGCAGCGTATCCTCGACTTCTTCAACAACGATGTCCTTCCCATTGTCTACGACCGCGGTTCACTGGGCGCTTCGGGCGACCTCGCTCCGCTGGCCAACCTCTTCCTGCCCCTCATCGGCGTGGGCGACGTCTACTACAAGGGAAAGAAGTGCGAGGCCATCAGTGTGCTCGACGAGTTCGGCTGGGAGCCGGTCAAACTGAAGAGCAAGGAAGGACTGGCCTTGCTCAACGGCACCCAGTTCATGAGTGCCAACGGCGTGTTTGCCATCCTCAAGGCACAGCGCCTCTCGCGGCGGGCCGACCTGATTGCCGCCCTGTCGCTTGAAGCTTTTGACGGCCGCATCGACCCCTTCATGGACTGCATCCAGCAGATACGTCCCCACCAGGGACAGATCGAGACGGGTGCCGCTTTCCGCAAACTGCTGGAAGGCAGTGAGCTGATAGCTCGTCCCAAGCAGCACGTGCAGGATCCTTATTCCTTCCGCTGCATTCCGCAGGTGCATGGAGCCACGAAAGATGCCATCCGCTACGTGGCGTCGGTGCTGTTCACCGAGATCAATTCCGTTACCGACAACCCCACCATCTTCCCCGATGAAGACCTTATTATCTCGGGCGGAAACTTCCACGGACAGCCGCTGGCCATTGCCTACGACTTCCTGTGCATCGCCCTGGCCGAACTGGGCAATATCTCCGAACGGCGTGTGGCGCAGCTCATCATGGGCCTGCGTGGTCTGCCCGAATTTCTGGTGGCCAATCCGGGACTGAACTCGGGCTTCATGATACCGCAGTATGCCGCCGCTTCGATGGTGAGCCAGAACAAGATGTACTGCTATGCCGCCAGCAGCGACTCCATCGTGTCGAGCAACGGCCAGGAAGACCACGTCAGTATGGGGGCCAATGCCGCCACAAAGCTCTACCGCGTGATGGACAACCTGGAACACATCCTGGCCATCGAGCTGATGAACGCTGCCCAGGGCATCGACTTCCGTCGTCCGGCCAAGACTTCGCCCGTGCTCGAACGCTTCCTGCATGCCTATCGGAAAGAAGTGCCTTTCGTGCGGGAAGACATCGTGATGTACAAGGAAATCCACAAGACGGTGGCTTTTCTCAACCGCATGAAGTTCGAATATTAACGGAGAATTGTAATTTTTATTAAAACCTGGTGAAAAGAAAGGAAACTCGATGTAAAAATTGAGTTTCCTTTTTTTATATTTGTAGCGAATTTAGGCCTCAGGCAAGTGAGTCGAATGATAATCTATTGAGAATGAGTGAGAATATAAAGCGTTCAACCTCGCGTGTTGAACTGAAAGAACGGATTATAGAGAGAGCGATGCAGGCATTCAAGACCCACGGCATCAAATGCATCACGATGGACGACATTGCCGCATCGATGGGTATCTCCAAGCGTACGCTCTACGAAGTGTTTGCCAACAAGGAGATGTTGCTGGAAGACTGCATCCGCAAGGAACGGCAGGAGACGAACGAGTATATCCGTACCATTCTGGGGCAGTCGGCCCATGTGCTCGAAGTGCTGCTCAAGCTCTATCTGCGCAGCATCGAGAAGTTTCATACCACCCACAAGAGTTTTTTCGAAGACATCAAGAAGTATCCCAAGGCCTACGAACTGCTCAAGAACGACAAGAACCGCGACTCGGCGGAGGTGGTCAACTTCTTCAAGGAGGGGGTGAAGCAGGGTATCTTCCGTGACGACATTAACTTTGCCATCGTCAACCTGCTGGTACATGAACAGCTTGACCTGCTGATAAATAGCAATATTTGCGAGAAATATTCCTTTCTGGACGTTTACGAATCCATTATGTTTACTTATCTTCGTGGCATTTCTACCGAAAAGGGAGCACAGGAGTTGGAAAACTTCATCCGTGAGTACCGCGCTTCGGTGAGGAAGTGAGCTGCGATATGGAGAAAAATGCATTGAAGAGGGTGGGCTGGCACAATGTTCTGTCAGCCGGAAGAAACAGGGAAGGCCGTCCCAATTGCATTTTGTGACGGCCTTCAGATAATTCTCGTGCAGAGCGTTATTTGCTTATGTGCTTGATGAATAATTCTTTAAGCAGGTCGCTGTCTACCGTATTTCCAGCTTTCTTTAATTCATCACTTAATATGCGGATATAAGTATCTGGATTGATTTCCATAACGATATAGTTCGCATATTGTCCGGTTTCTTCATCCTTGGTCCATTGGTCGCAAACAATTCTGGCACCTTTGACCACTCTGTTGCTTGTGGTGATTGTCTTCTGCTGCAAGAGCTCTTTGGAGGCAGCTTGTTTGCCTTCGGACAATGTGGTGGCATACTCCTCGATCATTTCGCCTACAGTCTTTTCCAGCATACCGGCCAACTCCGAATATGCCATAGTCGTGGCTTTCTTTCTTGCGGTCGTTTCGGAGTCCGATCGGCCCATGGCCCAGGCTCTCAGATTCGTATCCGACTGGACCAGATCGGAGCAGGGCTGGACAAAAGTCTTTATGGGTGATTTTTTGGCTGTATTTTTTGAAGATTTACATGATGCAGCCAATAATAGTACAGACAAAGCTGTTATCAGGTAATAAATACATTGTTTCATGACGTTCACTATAATCAGTTATTGGAGATTCTTTTTCTTGGTTAATTTAACACCAGATTTTTGATCTGTTTGGGCAATTCACGTTTAACCCTTTTCATTAATTCCCGGACACACATCATTTCTGTTTGTTCCGGGCTCTTGTTGACAGGCGAAAGTACTCGAAGTCGGTCTACCACATAGTTGAGCAGGAGCGTTGTGCTTTGGTTGTCATAGATCTTCAGTACAAGTCCGCACAAACATTCGTTGAGGTCATACAGATCTCCGGTAACGACTCCTCCTAATTCCAGCGATGTAGACAAGTCGATGAAGAGGGTGGCATTGTCTGGATCTTCGGTCATGGTGAAGTGTTGGTTGGCCAGTATGGCTGTTATCTGCTTTTCACAAGATGACAAGTCACTGTTGCTTACGTTCAGATAGGCCGTCACTTGCTGTGGAGCCAACGTAATAGTTATTTTGGCGGATGGCCACGACTGGTTCTTTATCAATTGCCGGTAGGATACAGGTAAATCTGCGATGAAGGAATCATCGATGGAAATACGTATTTCTTGTACCGATGCTTTTGATGTAATGTTGGTAACATAAAACTCGGAGGTCCCGTTATAGTCTGTTGCTACGGGCGGAGTAATCTGGCCTGAACCGACAACAAATTCAGCCTTTAACTTGACATTCTGTACGACGGCCCCGTTCTTTGAAAGGCAGCCGGCAATCGGTGTCTTTATCGGCTTGAAGGCCTCTCCCTCAATGTTCAGCTGATTGGTGGTTATCGTCAGTCCGTCGAATACCTGTATATAGGCATTGTACAATTCGGCAGGGACGTCAAAACGATTTCCATCGACCGTCGTGGAGAGGTCCATGAACAGCCACGGAGAAACTGCATCAAGGCCTTTCCCAAGCAATTGGACTGCCGTAACCAGACTGTTGGCATCCAGCGCTTGTTGGGCTTTGTTGTAGTAATCTAGTCCCGTGTTGATAGCCGTACGCTTGTGCTTCTGTATGCATTGTTCATAAGCGGCTTTGTCCAATGAATAGTAGACATAGTAGTTACGGTCATCCTGATAGCTGTCCATCAGTTTTTGTCCTTCCAGGTACGACACGACGGAACTCTTTATTTTGTCTTCGAACAATTCCCTGGATTTTCCGTCTATGTCCACCGTATGCATGAAGGAGTTTGACTCTATTCTCGTGGCAATTTGCAGTGCAATGTCATTCAGTGCATTTTGGGTTGCTTTCTGGATATAGTCCGGTTCCTTCAGTGCGGCGAAGCCTATACCGATATAGGCATTGTCGTCTGTCGGATGTGCAGCAACCCATGCCGGTTGCTGGGCGAGCAGAGCGAGGCTTCCCAACAACCATAAATTAAGGGCTATAATCAATTTTCTCATACGGTTGAAATCATTAGTAGATTGTAAACAAGATAATGTTTCCATCAACCCGGCTGGAACAATCAATTCCGATTTCTTCCTTGAGATAGGATTCTATCAGGAACGCGAACTGGGCGGCATCCATTGACAAACCATCCGCATCGGTAGGAGGCATGGTCACGGAGTCGAAGATGATACTTTCGGCCATGATGCCTTTCAGGTGGTATTGTCCTTTGTAGCAGTTCTTTCTTACCCATTGCCTGATGATATTGGATAGAGAATAGTTGTTCGGACCGGCAGGATCGTTGAAAGTCGTTGCAGAACTGTCGTCGATAGCAAACTGCAGGACGACTCTGGTACCGTTCGAACCTTTTGTCCCCTTGCCGGAGCCGTCCCAATGGGAGCAGATGTCGTCAAGAAAAGGTTGCAGATGATCCTGAACAGCATATTTGGCCAACAAGTCACTGCCGGCGTTGGGATATCTTTTGGTAAAGCCATCCTTGCTGGCAAGCAGGGCGCCCGTCGCTGTTTCATAGGCTCTCATTACCAAGGATACGCGTGTACCCTGGTCGTTTTTGTCTTTAATCATATCCACTTCCACATAGACATCCGCTCCCGATGACAGTAGTAGCTGCTTGTCATTGGAGTCGGCGGCATTGCTGTTGTTCTCGTATTCGGAACGTCTCTGTGTCGAGCGGATTACTGCAGCCAGATCATAGGTCGTAACCTTTCGTGAACGGAATCCGTCCTGTACATTGGCGACAGCTACACGCCGGTCGAAATCATTTTCCAGAATGGACTGATAAGTTTCACCGGTTTTCTTATAAGGTACCACTATAATTGTAGGCATAACGGGACCTCCTTCTTCACCAAAGACCGGTGTAGTGCTTTCCATCAGACCTGCGTCAGCCAAGAATTTCTTTAGAAGCTTGATGCTTACGGTTATGGTGCAAGTGGCCCGATGCTTTTTGTTTACCTTTTGGGTCTCATCGGCTCCTTCCGTGTCAAGGATATACGATTCATATCTTTGTGCGTCGTTGAAGAAAGGATCTGTATAGCTTGCATTGTCCTTTGTAATCAAAGGTTGGGTGTCGTTGAATCCGATGACCCCTTTATAGAACAAGGCATAGAATAGACGGCGTTTTGCGTCTTTGCCAACTTCATCTTTTTTAGACGCTTCTCCCTCGGATGTGAACACAGCAATGTTCTCATCACTGGATATACATCTGACTTTCTGCCAGTCGCTCCCAAGTTGTGCATATATCAAAATATGGCAGAGAGACAGAATACTTAAAAGAATGCTTATTCGTTTCATCATTTGAATATATGGATTATGTCTTTGAAGAGGTTTCCTGTGTCACATCGTGAACTTACCAGCAGAGGCTTGGCATCTGCTTCATTGATTGTTTTCTGTTTCAGATATTCTTTGACAGCTTCCAATAATTCTTTCCCGTTGCTGACAACAGAGCATTCGGACAAATCTTCTGCCAATACTTTCTCAATTTTGAGTACTCCAACTTCTTCATACACCGTTCGGCCTGCAATGTTTGTAACGCTTTTTGCATCCAGAAACATCCCTTCTTCCACTCCGTGCAGGCTGCCCAGGCTGACATAGCAGGTCTTCATTTTGCCCTTTTTTTCCGTATAGTCCACTTCAATCAAAGTACCGTTCAAGGGGAACACACTCTCAATCAGGTCGCAATTAACTCCCGCTTTTTTCAAGGCCTCTGTTTTTGCTTCCGCTTCTGTCTTGCGTGAGCCGACTGAGGCCGTATAATTGTTGGAGAATGCTACAGTTCCGTCTTCGGTAGAAACTATCTTAATTGTGTAAGCCATAGAGCCGTCATACGTAATATTACCTTTGGAATCTTTTTCACGTTGTGTTCCCAGCTTGGAAATGTGGCCTTCCAAGATATAATCAGCTCCCAGTTGTTTCATCTGTCCGCTACGGGCAAGCTCATCGGCCAATGCTGCTTCTTTCAGTCTGCGTTTGGTCTCTTCATCGATGGATGATTCTGTCTCCACGTCGACTACCCTTAATCTTGGGTATTTTGACAAGGATGCCAAAACGGCGTTTCTGGCCAGCTCACAGTCGCCGCTGCTGATTTCTGAGGATTTATTGAAATAATTGACAACTACAACTGGTTTTCTGTATTTGTTATCTTGTGCATTGACAAATAATGCGAAAAACAATAAGAAAAGGACATTCACTCCAATTCTTTTCATTCCAATTCGTTTCATATTCATAAGGTATTTAATTGATTAATAATTCTTGCAACTGGGTGGAATTATAGCTTGGCTTTGGCAGCTTCACTACCCATTTTGGCTGCTGCCTTGAAATATTTCCGGGCCATCATGGTATTGGCTGCTACGTTCCCGCATCCTTGCTCATAGATGACGCCCAGCATGTAGTTCGATTCGGCGCTACCTGAGGATTTAAAACATTTAATAGCCTCCAAAGCATCACCGGATTTGTATGCCTTCATTCCTTTTTCGTAGTTGGAATCGGTGGCTTTTTCTACAGGGGCCTTTGTCTGCTTCTTGGTTGCAGCCGGTTCGTTTGCTTCAGGGGCAGCCTCGGTGGAAATCGACGGGCGATCGGCTGCAGAACTTTCTGTATCACTGCTTCCTGTGGCTTTCTCGACAGATTCCGGAATCGCATTTTCCTCTTGGGGGATACTGTTGTCTCCCGGAGTCTTTATAATGAAGAACAAGCCGATGACAACAACCAATCCGATACAGGCAGCAATGATTGTCTTCGTATTGCTATTTGTATTGTTTCCGGTTTTAGGCTTATTCCCCTGGCCGCCTGCTATTGCGCCGATTCCTTTCGAAGCATTTGAGTCGGAAACTGCTTGCGGGGTGGGATTGGGTTGGAAGGGTTGGCCGGGGTTAAAGTCGGGTATGCCTGGACCCTGATTCGGCTGTTGGGCAGCTCCTTGTCCGGTATTCTGATAGATAATGTTATAGGTGACATTATTGGTGTTGGAGTTGACCACTTTCTGTGAATTGTCCACATGTGAGGTACTGACACTGTTTGTAGTGTTGGCTTCCACGTGCGTATTCGTATTCTCAATCATCGATTGCGTTTCAATCTTACGCCCTGTGACATCACCTACAATATTGTTTCTGCTTCCCAACTGAATGCCATCCTTGGCCGCTTCTGTTTCTTCCGATAGGGTCTGGGCCTTTTTCAGGTCGTCGTTCCCAGTTGTTTGAGGAAGGGTATCGTCCACAAGATTTTCACCGCAATTGGGGCAAGATTTCATGTCGGGGGTAACAGGGTCTCCACACGACGGACAAAATTTATTCGTATTCATCTTTTTCTCCTTTTAAAGTTATTGTTGCTTTTCTTCTTTTTTTTCAATAGGAGTGTCGGCTTGCTTTTTGTCGGCACTTTCTTTTCGTTTATGCAGCAAGTCTTTCCATCTGATTTTTCTGCCGGTTGGAAAACCAAATCTGTTGGGAGCAGAGGTTGATCCGGCACTTGAACAAGCTTCCCCTCGGAAGACTTGACGGAAGTGACGCATATAAATCCCGTATTCTCCAATTCACCATTGACTTCAACTTCCTGTTGGTCGAACTGTTTAAAGAAACTGTCATTGATGTCAAAGGCTCCTTTCCGATATAATCTGTATGATTCTCCGGCCGGAGTAATCAGACAGGCCATAAAACCTTCTGATTTTGATTTTTGACCAGCCAGTTTATATTCAATATGACCTGTATAGGTATCCATTTATTTTTTATTTAGTGAACGAGTTATTTAAATTTGTTGACCGCATTCGGGGCAGGTTTTGGCATCTTTACTGATGGAAGCACCACATTCCGGACAATAAATCTTTTCGTCTGCTGTGGTTTTCTGTATGCTTCCTTGGTCGGGGATGTTACCATGCGTTGCAGATGGAGCCTGTTCCTGTTGTGCAGGTCTGTTTACAGGTCCATTAGGTGCGTATCCTTGCCTTGTCGTGTAGTTTAGAGATTGGTTGTAGGCATTGTCGGCCCTTTGTTGCTGATAAAATGTCTGTTGTGTCTGAAGATTGGCTTGGTTTGCTTGATTGTCCAGCATGCGGTTCATCAACTGATACATCATCTCTTGATTTCTGCGCTGCTCTTCATTTAGGCGTTCGCTGGCGGCTCGTTCCACGTCGGCATTGCTGCGGGCTGTATAGGATCGGGCAAATTCCAAAGCGACATCTCCACCGCTCATGGCTAATATTTGTTCGGGAGTCAGATTGCTTTGGATGTTGGCCATATTTTCATTATGGGCAAATTGTTGCGCCTGCATGTCGGCTTGGTGTTTCCGCTCGTTTTCTTTGCTTGCTTCTTGTGCTTGAAGAATTTGCATGAGTCTTTCCTGCTGCTGCTTGTCTTCTTCCATCTCCAGATCGTGTTCTCGCTTACGTTGCTCGAACTGCAGGTCTGCATCCCGTTTACGTTGCTGATAATCAAAATCAGCATTCCGTTGCTTGTTTGCAGCGTTCTGATCTTCAATCATCTGCTGGATATGGAGTTCAGTTT
>ULXT01040697.1_pt1 | contig 21960 bp, 19 predicted proteins | sample 1961571 | NCBI WGS metagenome assembly ULXT01 (sample SAMEA4835846, study PRJEB28245) | human gut metagenome | biome: gut microbiome; material: fecal sample | place: Denmark | collected 2008
CGTTTTTTTTGATTTGATAAAGCTACTAATGTATCTCTTTTGTTCTTAATATTTAAATTAAATAATATTTTTAGTAAAAATATTTTTATTTTAAAAGGTATATAACTTTTAAATTTTTGAAAATTTTTTCTCATTTAGGTTTCACCTTATAAACTTTCATTAGATATCTTTTTAAGGAATTTTGCCAAAAATTTAAAAGTTTAAATTTTTGCACTAATAATATCTTCTTACTCAACCTACTATTCATAGGTCTTTTAGTTCTTGATGAATATTCTGCTGTAGTTATATGGTTCACTTTAACATTCATACCAGCAATTTTAAAAATTTCTTCGGCAAATTCTGCCCAAGTGCATACACCTTCGTTGGTTGCGTGGTAAATACCGTATTTATCCGTTTGTATCATCTCTACTAATAACGATGCTAAATCTGCTGTATAAGTCGGGCTGCCATACTGGTCTGCAACTACGCTTATCTCTTTACGTCCTTTGCCTAAACGCAGCATTGTTTTTACAAAGTTATTGCCGTGTTCACCAAATACCCAGGATATACGCACAATAAAATATTTATCTAATATTTTTTGTACTGCCTGCTCACCTAACAGTTTTGTTTTACCGTAAACATTTATCGGATTCGGTTTATCGTCAACTTCGTAAAAACCATTTTTTGTACCGTCAAAAACATAGTCCGTACTGATGTAAAGCATTTTAGCATTTATTTTTTTGCAAATTTCGGCAATATTTTCTGTTGCCGAAGCATTAACTAAATAACACAATCCCTGTTCATCTTCTGCTTTATCAACAGCTGTATAAGCCGCACAATGTATTACTGCATCCGGCATATAATTTTTAATAAAATTTTCCGTAGCTTCAAAATCAACAATGTCAAAATCTTGGCGCGATGCACCGTAACATTCTATATTTTGTTTTTGCAGTTCTTTTACAACATCGTAGCCAAGCTGACCATTAGCACCAGTTACTAAAACTTTCACTATCAAATCACCTATAAAATAAACTTTTACTAGAGCAACGGCCTTCTAAGACGTTGCTCTACTTTGTAACTAAAACAACTCTTTACAATCTTTTAAAAATGGATTTTTCTTATCTTTTTCAGATAAAATCGGATTTTCTATACCCCACTCTACACCTATGTCCGGGTCGTTCCAGCGTATTCCGGCATCAGCTTCCGGTGCGTAATAATTATCAGCTTTATACAAAAATTCTACATCGTCTGTTAAAGTTACAAAGCCATGACCAAAACCACGCGGTATTAAAAGCTGCTTTTTATTTTCTGCACTTAACTCTACGCCCACCCATTGTTTAAAAGTTGGACTGTTTTTACGTAAATCAACAGCTACATCAAGAACTGCGCCTTTTACGCAACGCACAAGCTTTGCCTGGGCTTTATCAAATTTTTGAAAATGAATGCCACGTAACGTGCCTTTTACCGTACTTTTAGAATGATTATCCTGCACAAAATCATAGTAAAGCCCAGCTTTTTCCATTTTCTTTTTATTCCAGCTTTCCATAAAAAAGCCGCGGTTATCACCGAATACATCTGGTTCTATTATTACTACGCCGTCAAGTTTTGTTTTTGTTATTTTCATAATTATATGCCTCTAAAGTTTAGTATTTTATCTTTCCGTCTGCTACTTTTTTTAGGTACTGCCCGTAAGGCGCTTTACCGTATTTCTCTGCGCTTTCCAAAAGCTGCTTTTGGGCTATCCAACCATTGTTATAAGCAATTTCTTCCAGCACAGCAATGGGTATACCGGTTCTTGTTTCTACAGCTTTTACAAATTCCGCGGCTTCGTTTAGGCTGTCTACCGTGCCGGTATCAAGCCAAGCATAACCACGACCCAAGGTAATTACGTTTAATTTATCGTTTTGCAGATAAATTTTGTTCAAATCAGTAATTTCCAGTTCGCCGCGGGCGGATGGCTTAAGTGTTTTTGCATATTTGCAAACGTTGTTATCATAAAAATATAGGCCTGTTACTGCATAGTTGCTTTTAGGCTGCGCAGGCTTCTCTTCAATAGATACCGCTTTACCGTCAGCGTCAAATTCAACAACACCGAAGCGCTCCGGGTCATCTACATAGTAACCGAAAACGGTTGCGCCGGTTTTATTACCAGCAGCTTGTTTTAAGTATTTGCTTAAGCCTGCACCGTAAAAAATGTTATCACCCAAAATTAAAGCACAACTATCATTGCTGATAAATTCTTCTCCTAAAATAAAGGCTTGCGCCAAACCGTCCGGTGATGGCTGTACTTTATAGCTTAATTTAAGACCATATCTCTCGCCATTACCTAACAATTTCTCAAAATTAGGTAAATCATGAGGAGTTGAAATTATTAAAATCTCCCTAATGCCTGCAAGCATCAGCGTAGATAATGGATAATAAATCATTGGTTTATTATATATTGGTAATAACTGTTTACTTGTAACCATCGTCAGCGGGTAAAGGCGTGTGCCGCTGCCGCCTGCTAAAATTATGCCTTTCATTGTTTCACCTCTTCAACAATTTTAAAAACTTTATCAAATACTTAAATAAAAATTCAGGCATTATTGGTAAAAAAATCTCAAAAATTGTTGTTCTTAAGTTCATATTACGCATTGAAAATAACAATTTTAAATTTTTATAATTTGTATTTAAGTAATAATCTTTTCTTGCTTCTGAATAATTGAAGAAAGGTATTAAAACGGATTTAAAATTTTCTTCTATAAATATTTTTTTCGCATTAACCATTCGCAGATTGTAATTATATATTTTATTTTTATAATAATCTTTTTTAGTTTCAATACCGTTCAGAAAACCTGTTTGATTAGAACCATGTATTCTATATTTTATTAAAGGCTGCAAAATTATAGAAAATTTACCATAAGCCGAAATATATAAAGCACACCACCAATCGTGATAATATCCTTCCGGAAACGGTAAAGATTTTTTTAACATATCTTTTTTAATTAAACACGCACAACCATAAACATAATTATTAATTAAAATATGTTGGAATAAATTTTCTCCTAAATAGAATTTTTGTTTTGGTCTAATTTGTGTTATCGAATCTGCAATTTTATTTCCATTTTTATCTATAACACACATATCACAACAAACTAAATCTGTTTTATCCATTAAAATTTTATTCATCATTAGTTCAATTTTATTAGACAACCAAATATCATCTTGATCGCAAAAAGCAATGTATTCAGCTTTAGAAATTCTAATTAAGTTTTCAAAAGCTTTGGTAGCCCCACAATTCCTTTCTGCTTTTATATAATCAAATTTAATATTAGTAAGATAATTATCGAAAATCTGTAAATAATCAAATTCATCATCTGGGCAATCATTCCAAATAATTACTTTTGTATTCGTATAAGTTTGTTTATTTAATGATTCCAATAATTCTTTTAACCAATTAAGATTAGGTTTATAAATTGATAACAATATATCTACTTGTGGTAACAATTGCATTATCAATACTCCATTTAAAAATTTATTTATTTCTCTTTAGCACTTGTTTTTTTAATAATAAGTAAGTAAAAAGTCTATAGACCAAAAATATTAAGAAAATATATAAATACTTCATTGGCATAAAATGTGTAGTATATAGAATGAATATAAATAATAAAACAATCAAATAATACTTTATCCTAAAAAAATCTATATCTTTGATTGGTGACAATAATTTAAATCTATCTTTTGTTGCAAATTCATAAGTGCGTATAAAAACTATGCTAAATAAAACAACTATCATTATTTGATAAAATTCATCATTCATAAATGGTATTATCAAAATTAAATTTTTTAACAACACCAATAAAAACATAGTTATAATATTTATTCTGCTTCTAAAAAAATTATGTAAACTATAAGTTATAAACAATAAAAGCAATGCTACTATAAATATATCTATGTTAAAAACATAATTCTGCAAGAAAAAACAACCTATTACTATTGCAGCAAATCTAACCGTAAGCATATTTTCTAAATGCTTTGGAAGTATATCAATATATTTTTTGTTTATTCTAAGAGTAGGGTTTTGTTCAAATTGTATTGTTACTATATCATTAAATAAGTAACCAACTTCATATGCAGAATACATTACAATAAATGTTACTATATAGTTTACAATCAATTGAAAACTAATATTATTATTAACAACAACAATATAAAAGCTTGGCAGGCAAGTAAAAAATAAGAACGAAAGAAAACGAAACACAGTTTTATATCTTGTTACATAGGTATACATTAACGGAATATAATACTTAAACATTATCATTCACCAAAAAAGTGTAATTTTGTTTTTTCAATCTCTTTATAAAATAATTTTTATTTTTCGTTTTACATGTAATTACTGCTTCATCTGCAATGGATAATAAATCAATATCTGATTTATTATCCGTACAAACAAATAAATAATTATAAGTATAGTTAGCTTTTAAGGTTTCTGCCTTTTCATATGGCATAGCATCTAAATAATCTACCTTTAAGTAATTTGCAGCTGCAATTAAAAGTTCTTTTGGAGCATTTGAAACAATTAAAATAAAATATCCTTCATTTTGTTTCTTTTTAAGCAAATCAACAACTTTCTGTGAAAATTCTAAAATATAATTTGATTTTATCTTTTGTGGTATTTTATCGTAGAAATGATATAGAACTTTTCTTTCGGCTTTAGGCGATACTTTTCCAAATATTTTAAATATAAGACTTTTAAAAATTTGTGTTTTATAATAATCACACAAAATTTCAATATGAGAATTATCAGTATATAAAGTGCCATCTAAATCAAAAACAGCTATTTTAGTTTTAAACATTTGACTTTTTCCTTATATTTATATAATTCCTCTATATCCCAAATATTTAACTACATTATGCAAAAACGCTATCGGTAAATAATAAAACTTACCATTTTTAACAAGATACTTAACTTCATTAACAATAAACTTTAACCCTTCACCTTCTGCTTTACCGAAAGTTTCTAAAAGCCATTTTTCCTGCCGGTGAAACTTGCCAATTTCTTTATTGCGCTTATACTGTTCTATCAAGCTATAATCATGCGAATGATATACTTTAGCTTCGGCACAATAAGCTGTTTTATAACCATTCATCAACAATTTAGCAGCTACATAAGTATCTTCGCCGAAATTTACATCAGGAAAACCACCTATTTTATTTAATAGAGTTTTTTTATAAGCGCTAAAAGAATCTGATAAAAAAGCTGTTTTTATTCCCCGCTCTTTTATATCATCAAAATTATTAATTTTAGATATTGGCGGATAATTATATAAACGTGCAAATCTACCTAAAATACCGGTATTTTCATAAGGCATTTGCCTGCCATAAACTGCCGCAATTTCTTTATCACTTACTAAACACTGAACTAATTTTTCAACAGAAAATTCATCATACAATAAAGAATCTTGCGTTAAAAATACAACTATTTCTGTTGTTACTTTTTCCAATGCATATTGACGTGTTTTACCGTGCCCAAATTCTGACTTTGGTATTATTTCTACTGTAAATCCATATTTATTAGCTATTTTTACAGTTTCATCTGTTGATGTACTGTCAATTACTAACACCTGGTTTATATTTACTGTTTGTTTTTTTATCATTAATGCAAGTTTTTCAAATTCTTTACCGGCATTATAAGTAGGTATTATTATGCTTATAGGTATATTCATCAATACGCACCTTTTCTGAGTAATACTACTTTAAATGTTTTAAACAACAGTGTTATATCTAACCACACGCTCCAGTTTCTTGTGTACCAACTGTCTAACAGCACACGTTCTGCGTAGTCGATATCGCTTCTGCCACTGACCTGCCACATACCGGTGATGCCCGGCTTTACCATTAGGTAATCATTAATGTATTCACCGTACCTTACCATCTCATCTTTGATGATTGGCCTTGGGCCTACAAGACTCATTTCCCCTTTCAGTACATTGAATATCTGCGGCAGTTCGTCTAAACTTGTTTTTCTAAGAAATGCCCCACTTTTTGTTATTCTCGGGTCGTTCTTTAATTTAAAGTCTTTTTCCCATTCTTTCCTTGCTTCCGGATCTGTTTTTAAAAGCTGCTCTAAACGTTCTTTAGCGTCTATGCACATGCTGCGGAATTTGTAGCAATTAAATTCTTTGCCGTTTTTGCCTATACGCCTATGTTTAAAGATTACCGGTCCCGGTGAGTCTTTATATATCCATAAGGCTATTACTATGAGTATTGGGCTTATAGCGATTGTGCCCGTTATGGTAAGCACGTAGTCAAAGATTGTTTTTATCCATCTGTTTATTGGCCTTGCAAGGTTGTTTTTAAGCCTTAACAGCATCAACTTTTCGTTAAACAGGCTTTCTGCTTCTATGCCGCCCATTGGTACACCTACAAGGTTTGGTATTACGCCCATACTTTTTACTAAAGGCTGCACTTTATAGATTAACTTTGTAAGTTTACCTTGTTCTAACCCCGGTGCTGCTATAAACACATGGTTAATATTGTATTTTGTTATTACTTGTTCTGCATCACTGAATTTACCAAGTACAGGGTAGTTTTCTAATATTCCTTTTTCTACTTTGTTGTCTTCAAGTAAACCGATTATTTTATAGCCCATACCGGCATCGTTTTTAATGCCTTGTACAAGTAGTTCTGCTGTTTTGCCTGCGCCGATGATGAGTACAGGTATTTGTAATAGCTGATATTTTTCAAGTATCTTTTTAACGATATAACGAAATACTACAAGCAGTATAAAGCTCAATATCCAGAAAACTGCAATAAACATTCTTGAAGTTGAACCTGCAATACGCGCTATATAGAGTAATATGATAATGCTTGTAACAGCGTAGCAGCTGGTAATAAAGAGCTTTTGAATTATCTGCCAGAACTGAGCTCGGCGGTTATAGAGCTGTTCAATATTTAAGAAGATTAAATAAAGCAACGGAAATACTACCCAAAAGTTGAGCCAGGAGATATGCAGGCTGTGATTACCGGTATAGAAGTTACGGAAGTTAAATGCAAGTTCTTCTGCACATACTATGGCAATGTAGTCAACACAAATTAATACAAACGGTAGAATAATATTGGTATACTTATTTATTTTTTGCAGGTTTTCCGCCACGTTTTCTCACCCTGGGTTTAATTTTTATTTAAAACTTATTTGTAACTTTATTTTACAATCAATTATTATGTATTATATCACTTTTAAAATAAAATTTCTACTGCTGACCTTTAACTTAACTCCGTTTTTACACAAAAAAAGACTGCCTGCAAGCGCGTTTGCACTTACAAACAGTCTTTTAAAACCAGTAATTTAAATTTTAGTATTATTTAATTTTTAAGGGTACAGTTTATTTCTCACCCGTACTGCCGAAGCCGCCGCTGCGGGTTGCGTCGGCGCTGTCGCCGTCGGCCGTAAGGTATTTGTAAAAAATGCCCTGTGCCACGCGCTCGCCCTTTGCCAGGGTTACATCGCTGTCCGTCGTATTATACAGCCCCAGCATAATGTGCCCTTCGTTGTCCTCATTGTTGTAATAGTCGGCGTCGATAATACCCACGTTATTCACCAGTGCCAGTCCTTTTTTTACCGCCATGCTGCTGCGGATATGCACGCCCAAAAACTCGTTGTCCTGCATGTAGGCTTTTACGCCGGTCGGCACCATTTGCAGTGTATGCGCCTTAATTATAACGTCCTGCGGCAGGCATATATCGTAACCGGCCGCCATTTTTGTTTTGCGTTCCGGCACGGGGAAATCAACTTCTTTAAAGGAAGTAATTTTTTCAAAACCACGTAATTTCATAATACACCTCATTATAAAAAATCCCGCCGAAAATAATTCAGCGGGATTTAGTTTTTATTTAAATTATTTGCTTAAGCCGCCTGCCAGCACTGCTTTGCGGGACAGGTTAATGCGGCCCTTCTGGTCGATTTCCGTAACTTTTACCACGATTTCGTCGCCTACGGAAACAACGTCTTCAACTTTATTTACACGCTCGGTAGAAAGCTGGGAAATATGAACCAAACCTTCTTTGCCCGGCAGAATTTCAACAAAAGCACCAAACGCCATCAGGCGGGTAACTTTGCCGGTGTAAACCTTGCCAACTTCTGCTTCTGCGGTAATGCCGTTAATCATATCGATAGCTTTTGCAGCTTCTTCGCTGTTAACTGCGGCGATATATACGCGGCCGTCTTCTTCAATATCAATTTTGGCGCCGGTTTCTTCAACAATCTTTTTAATGGTTTTGCCGCCGGGGCCAATAATTTTGCTGATTTTTTCGGGGTCAACATGAATTGTGGTAATTTTCGGAGCATATTTGGACAGTTCTTTGCGCGGTTCTGAGATGCAGTCAAGCATAATGCCCATGATGTGTTCACGGCCGCGTTTAGCCTGTGCCAGAGCCTGTTTGAAAATTTCCTTGTTGATGCCGTCAATCTTAATATCCATCTGAATGGCAGTAATGCCGTTTTTAGTACCGGCAACTTTAAAGTCCATATCGCCGAGAGCGTCTTCCAAGCCCTGAATATCGGTAAGAATTGTGAAATAATCGCCGTCTTTTACAAGGCCCATTGCTACGCCGGCAACCGGTGCTTTAATAGGCACGCCTGCGTCCATAAGGGAAAGGGTGCTTGCGCAAACACTGCCCATGGAGGAAGAACCGTTGGATTCCAGAGTTTCGGAAACCAGGCGGATTGCATACGGGAATTCTTCTTCGGAAGGAATTACCGGCAAAAGTGCTCGTTCTGCCAGTGCGCCATGGCCGATTTCGCGGCGGCCCGGGCTGCGCAGCGGTTTGGTTTCGCCAACACTGTACGGCGGGAAGTTATAGTGATGGATATAACGTTTGGTAAGTTCTACGCCAAGTCCGTCCAAAGTTTGTGCTTCGCTGAGCGGAGCCAGTGCCAGCACGTTCAGAATCTGGGTCTGGCCGCGGGTAAACAGCGCGCTGCCGTGCGGACGGGCTAAAAGGCCTACTTCGCAGGTTACAGGGCGTACTTCGTCAAGCGCACGTCCATCCGGGCGGATTTTATCCACGGAAATGGTGCGGCGTACAATCTTTTTAACGAGTTTCTGGGTAATATAAGCAACGTCTTTGGCATTGTCAGGATATTTTTCCATAAATGCGTCGGCGATTTCAGCTTTAATGCGGGCAACGTTTTCTTCGCGTTCCAGCTTATTGGCGTCCATCAGGGCTGCTTTCAGCTGTTCAGCACCGTAATCTTCAATTTCTGCGGCAAGTTCGGCAGGCGGTTCGTAAACAGGCACTTCCATTTTGGGTTTGCCAACTTCTGCCATAATTTTTTCCTGCCATTCAACCAGCTTTTTAATTTCTTCGTGGCCGAACCAGATAGCGTCCAGCATTTCGTCTTCACTGATTTCCTTGGCACCTGCTTCAACCATCAAAATAGCATCTTTGGTGCCTGCAACGGCAAGGTTCAGGCGGCTTACTTTAGCCTGTTCAATGGTCGGGTTAATAATGTACTGGCCGTCAATCATGCCTACACGCACACCGGCTATAGGGCCTTCAAACGGAATATCGGAAATGGAAAGTGCGCAGGAAGCGCCAATCATTGCCGGAATGTCCGGTGCGTTGTCCGGGTCTACGGAAACGGCGGTTGCAACAATCTGCACGTCGTTATGGTAGCCTTCCGGGAACATCGGGCGGATCGGGCGGTCGATAAGGCGGCTGGTTAAAATAGCGGTTTCAGCCGGGCGTCCTTCACGTTTAATAAAGCCGCCGGGGATTTTACCCACAGCGTACATTTTTTCTTCAAAATCAACAGTCAAAGGGAAAAAGTCTACACCTTCACGCGGTGTTTTGGTACCGGTAGCAGCAACTACTACCGCAGTGTCGCCATAGCGCACCAATACTGCGCCGTTGGCCTGCTTGGCAATTTTGCCGATTTCCATCGTCAGCGTTCTGCCGCCAAGCTCAATGCTGTAACTATGCATTTTTTGTCCTCCTAATTTTCTCTCATTTTTGGTTTACCTGCCATATATTCTACAACATTTTTTATTTTCCTTCACTATTTTTTTACAAAATTTTTTAATTTTTTTGCTTTTTTACGCAGCAAAAAGCCCCTGCCCGTTTTTACGGCAGAGGCTCTGGCAAAACTATTCTATTTTTTCAAACATATTGGCGCCCATACCGCACAGAGGACATTTATAATCCTCCGGCAAAGCTTCGCCTTCATATATATAGCCGCAAACCTTGCAGCGCCATTTATGCGTGCCTGCTTCCTGCTGCGGTGCAGATTCTTCTGCCGCCGGCTGTTTTTCCGCGCCGGGCGCGATATATACGCCGCCCAAATCCGCACTGCGGTCAAAATATACAGTATGCAGCATCTGTTCCGCCAGTTCGCTCAGCGGCTTGCCGTAAAAATCTGCATACAAGGCTTTAATTTCCGGGTTCTCGTGGCTTAAACGCAGCTTCATGCTGCTGTCGCGCTTGTAAAGCCCTTCAATGCGTGCCGCACGCAGAGCGTCGCCCTTATATTCCTTGTCCTTGGGCTGTCCGCCGCCGCCGATGCAGCCGCCGGGGCAGGCCATAACTTCCACAAAGTGGTACTCTGCTTCGCCTGCTTTAATTTTTTCAATCAGTTTACGGGCGTTGGCAGTGCCGTAAACAACAGCCACTTTAACTCTGGTGCCTTCAATATCAACATCCGCCTCGCGGATGCCGTCCATACCGCGCACAGGCTGCAAATCGTACAAAGCCTGCGGTGCGTCCTTGCCGGTTGCGTAGCAGTAAGCCGTGCGGATTGCCGCTTCCATAACGCCGCCGGTGTTGCCGAAAATAACGCCTGCGCCGCTCGCCTGCCCCATTAAATCATCATAGGCAGAATCCTCCAGCGCAGCAAAATCAATGCCTTCGTCTTTGGCAAGCATTGCCAGTTCGCGCGTGGTAATAACGTAGTCCATATCACGCATATCTTCAATGCCTAAATAACGCCCGGCCGCATTCATCTCGCCGCGGCGGATTTCAAACTTTTTGGCGGTGCAGGGCGTAACTGCCACGTTGACAATTTTGCGCGGGTCAATGCCCATTTTTTTGGCAAAATATGTTTTAATGGTTGGTCCCTGCATGCCGATAGGGCTTTTGGCACTGGAAATATGCGGCAGCATTTCTGGATAATACGTTTCTGCAAATTTAACCCACGCCGGGCAGCAGCTGGTAAACTGCGGCAGCGGCTTATTGCCTTCGGTAATGCGCTGTAAAAGCTCGCTTGCCTCTTCAACAATCGTCATATCGGCGGCAAAATTGGTATCAAGCACATAATCTGCGCCAAGCCTGCGCAAAAGCGCAACCATTTTGCCTTCAACAAAGCTGCCGTCGGGCATGCCGAATTCTTCGCCCAAAGCAATACGCACGGAAGGCGAAGTGCTGAAAATAACAATTTTATCCTCATCACGGATTTCTGCCATTACCTGATACGCTTCTATTTTTTCGGTAATGCTGTCTGCCGGGCAAACATTGGCGCACTGCCCGCAGTTAATGCAGATAGGCTTATCACCCGTTGCCTTAAGGTCATAAGTTCCGCATACGCCGATATAATCGGTGCAGACGGTTTTGCAGTTTCCGCATTTAATGCACTTAAACTCCAGACGCTGGATGGAAGGATTATCCGGCTCGATGGCAACGCGGATATCCGTAAATTGGTGTTTGCTCATAGCTGCCTCCTTTTGAATCTTCTTTAAAATAACTGCTGGTTTAATTATACCTTACAGCCAAAGAAAACACAACAGAGTGCTAAAAGAAAACAATTATTTTTTGTAGTAATATTTGTAAGCGGCAAAAATAAGTATTGCCACCGTTACCAGCACGGCAAGGCGTTCGCTGTGCTGCTGAAAATTAACAATATCGTGCCCTATAACAACCTCCAGCGCCGTTGAAGGAAACTTGCCTATAAGGTTGGCAATAATGTAATCGCGCGTGGAAATTTTGCTTACCGCGCCAATCGCCGTTAAAATTCCGGAAGGAAAATACGGCAGCATTCTTGCCGCCGCCATCCATTGCAGCCCTTTGCGCCCGCTCAAATCGTCAATTTTCATCAGCATCGGGCTTTTGGCAATCATTTTCTCTGCGGCACTGCGGAACAGATAACGCATCAGCCAGAAGCTGATAACAACGCCGGTTGTTTCTGCCAGCCACGAAATTAAAATGCCCAGCGGCAAACCGAAAATAAGCCCGTTGGCGGTAGAAATAAAGATGGACGGAAAAATGCTGCCCGCGTTGATTAATACATCAAGCAGGAAGCTTATAAGCATTGCCCACGCCCCAAAAGAGCGGAAATACGCTGCCAGCGCTTCCACATCGCCGCTGACGGCCAGGGCAAACATTTTTTTTACTTCTTCACCGGCAAACAGCCATGTTAACAAAGCTGCCAGGGCTAAAATAATTACCGCAGCCGCCTGTGATGCTTTTTCCGGGTTTTGATACCATTTTTCTTCCGGCATTGGGTCCTCCGTTACGAATTGAATATACGTTTAAAACGTTCGTCAAACTGCGCGTCCAGAACTTTGGTAATTTCCGCCGTCTGTCCTGCGTCTGCCAGCGTTTTTTTGGCAAGGGCGCGCGCTTCTATCAAAACATCTGTATCTTGAAGTATATCAGCAATATATAAATCAGGCAAGCCATGCTGCCGCAGGCCAAACAGCTGCCCCGCACCGCGCAGTTTTAAATCCTGCTCGGCAAGGTAAAAACCGTCGTTTGATGTATGCAGCACGTTAAGGCGCGCCAGTGTTTCCGGGCTGTCCGAATCAGTAAGCAACACGCAGAAAGACTGCGCCTCACCGCGCCCTACACGCCCGCGCAGCTGGTGCAGCTGGGCAAGGCCGAAACGGTCGGCGTTTTCAATTATCATCAGCGTGGCATTTGGCACGTTAACGCCAACTTCTATAACCGTGGTGCTGATAAGCGCTTTTATTTTACCGGCGGCAAAATCTTCCATCACCGCTTCTTTTTCGGCAGGCTTCATTTTGCCGTGCAGCAGTGCGCATGGTATGCCCTTCAAAAAAGTGCGCTGCAATTCTTCATAAACTTCCGCTGCCGCACGCACGCCCGGCATTTCACCCGGTTCTATAACCGCACAGACGATATATGCCTGATGCCCGGCTTTAATCTGCCGCACCATGCCTGCGTAAACCTCGCGCCGCTTGTCGCCGGTGTAGCACAGCGTTTTTATGCTCTTTCTTCCCGGCGGCATGCCCTTCATTACCGAAACGTCCAAATCACCGTACACCGTAAGCGCCAGCGTTCGCGGTATCGGCGTTGCCGTCATAACCAGAACATCCGGCTCGTAGGCCGATTTATTTGCCAGTTTTGCGCGCTGCTCAACACCGAAGCGGTGCTGTTCATCCGTAACGACGAGCGCGAGCTTATCAAAGATAACGTCATCCTGTATTAAAGCATGCGTGCCTACAAGTACCTGCAAATTGCCTGCTGCAAGGTTTTCCAATAGTTCGCGGCGGCGCACCCCCTTAACGCTGCTGGTTAACAGCCCGCAGCGGATACCGGCAGGCTCCAGAAACGCCTGCAAAGTTTCGTAATGCTGCTGAGCCAGAATTTCCGTCGGCACCATAATGCAGGCCTGATAACCGTTTTCCGCAGCCTTGGCAAGCGCCAGCGCCGATACAACGGTTTTGCCGCTGCCGACGTCGCCCTGCAAAAGCCTGTGCATGGGCTTTTTATCCTGCATGTCAAGGCTTATATCCTGCCATGCCTTTTGCTGCGCTTCCGTAAGTTTAAAAGGCAGCTGCGCCAGCACTTTTTGCAAAAGCGTGCCGTCAGGCGCCATTTTTATGCCGCTGCGCGTGCTTTTTACCCTGCTGCGGTAATACAAAAGCCCGCACTGCAATAAAAACAGTTCTTCAAAAATAAAACGGCTGCGTGCCCGGGCAAGTTCCGCAAAACTTACGGGAAAATGAATGTTTTTAACGGCTTCAAAACGCGGAGGCAGTTTTTTGGCGTCAATTATTTCCTGCGGCAGCGATTCCGGCAGGTAGTCTTCTGCCATGGCCAGAGCCGTTTTAACGGCTGTACGCACATTCTGCTGCGTCAGAGCGCCGCTTAAAGCATATACCGGCAAAATACCGGGTGCAGAAGCGCTTTCGCCGTCTTTTAAAATCTGCACGTAAGCATCCGTTACCATTTTTGCGCCGCGCCCGGGCTGCACCTTGCCGTCCACCAAAAGCTGCGTACCCGGCTTAAAATTGCGCGTCTGAAAACGCTGATGCGCGAACATATACAGCTCCGCAAAGCCGGTAGCGTCTTTAAGCGTTACCAGCGTATAACGCATGCGCCTTGCCGATATTCTGTCCGCCACGCGGTAAACCTCAGCGCAAAACAACTGCTTTTCTCCGTCTGTTGTAAGCTCCGCTATTGTTTTAACTTTGCTCTGGTCTACATAAGTACGGGGATAACGGTTCAGCAAATCGCCAATGGTAAAAATGTTTAAATTGGCAAAATCTGCCGCTTTTTTAGGCCCGATACCCTTTAATTTTGTAATTGGCTCCTGCCACCACATAAAATCACACTGCCAATCTAAAAATAACTTGCTTTTAATTCCATTCTATGGTATGATACTTCTGTTAAATTTGTAACTGATGCTGGAATTACGTTAAGGAGGTGGGACTCATGGCATCCATTTGCGAAGTTTGCGGCAAAGGTATTCAAGCTGGTTGTAACGTCAGCCATTCCAATAGACATTCTAAACGCGCTTGGAAACCGAACATTCAGCAAGTAAGAGCCGTTGTAAACGGTTCTGTAAAACGTATTAACGTTTGCACCCGTTGCTTGCGTTCCGGTAAAGTTAACCGCGCTATCTGATTGTTACGGATTATGAAAGAAGCCTGATACTTTGGTATTCGGCTTCTTTTTTATTGGCTGAACGCCAATTAGTGCCGAGTGATAACGATGGCAATAATTGTGCCAGCGAAGCTGCGCAAATTTTGCGATTGAATAATGAGCAAAATTTACGGACCGAAATGCTGCAACTACATCTAAAATTTAATAAAAGTATCTTAATTAAAACTATAATACAGAAAACGGTATAACAAAATGTTATACCGTTTTATTTTTTATCTTCTTGAGCGGGCAACTTCCGCAGGTTCCCAACCTCGGCACTGCATAAAATCAAGCAGGCTGCCTGTAAAATACAGCGGCTTTGCCCTCAGGCTTTTGATATCGGAAGAACCCGTTAACAGCATCAGCATGCGCAGTTCTTCTTCGGCCTGCAAAATTATTTCTGCCGCCGCGTCCTCGCCTTTGTTTACAGCCGCTTCCAGTACATTGCCTGCCATACCGGCTATATCCGCGCCAAGCGCCAGTGCCTTTGCCGCGTCCAAACCGCTGCGTATGCCGCCGCAGGCTGCAATATAGCCTTCGCTGCCGCATACACCGCCCGCTTCCAAAAGCGATTGGGCCGTATTAAGCCCCCAGCCGTTTAAAAGCGCCGTGCCGCCGTAGCGTTCCGCCTCAATAGCCGGAAAATTTGTACCGCCTGCACCGCCGACATCAAAACAGGTAAAGCCCGCTTTTAAAAGCTGCTTAACCTGCCGCGCCGCCATGCCGCAGCCGGTTTCCTTAACTATTACGGGTACAGGGCATTTATCAAGTATGCGCTGCATATTGGCAAACAGGCCTTTAAAATCCCTGTCGCCTTCTGGCATAATCAGTTCCTGTGCAGGATTTAAATGTATCTGCAAGGCATCGGCGTCAAGCATGCGTACAGCTTCCAGCGCTTCTTCCGGAGTGGCCAGAGCACTGGTATTGGCAAAAACAATGCCGTCCGGGTATTCCTCGCGTACAACTTCGTAGCTTTGGTAGTTGGTTTTATTTTTAACAGAACCGTACTGCGAGCCTACTGCTATTGCCGCACCCGCTTTTTTTGCCGCACGCGCAAGCCGCCTGTTAATTTCCGTAACGGCGTCTGCCCCGCCTGTAACGGCGTTGATTAAAAACGGAGATAAAAAGAAAATGCCGCCGAACTGTGAGGAAAGGACTATATCCTGCGGGTTAAGCTCCGGCAGGCAGTTATGTACAAAATGTACATTCTCCAAACCGTTGGTGAGCGGTCCGTCACCAAGCTTCAGCGCATATTTGATATGGTCAAGTTTCCTCTGTTCACGCGACATTAATTACCACCGTAAAATTATTTTAAAGTTTCAAGCTGTTCGGAAAGGTCAAGAGTCAGTTCCGGTTTGTTGTTAAGGTAAGCACTGTATTCTGCTTTTTCTTTTTCTTTGGCAGCTTTGGCAATGCTCAGGCCGATTTTTTTGTGTTCCATATCTTTTTTGATAACTTTAACAACAACTTCCTGGCCAACTTCAAGAACGTCTTCCGGTTTTTCAACGCGGGTATCGGCAATTTCGGATACGTGTACAAGGCCTTCTACTCTGTCGGTTACTTTAACAATAGCGCCGAAAGGCAGGAAACGGGTTACAATGCCTTTAACGATAGCGCCTTCCGGAAGTGCGTTTGCTTCGGTTACCCAGGGATCTTCCTGAGTAGCTTTAATGCTGAGTGCAACGCGTTTGTTTTCGCGGTCAATTTTCTTAATGAGAACGGTAACTTCGGTTTCGGGTTCGAAATCGCTTGCTTTTACATTGCGGTCCCAGGAAAGTTCGGTATTGTGAACAAGACCAACAAGGCCTTTGCCTACTTCAACAAACAGGCCGAAATCAGCAATGCGCAGAACTTTGCCCGGTACAACCTGGCCTTCTTCAACACTGTTGTATGCTTCTTCTTCAGCAGCTTCGCGTGCTGCTGCACGTTCTGCAGCTCTGGCAGCCTTAGCTTCGCGCCATGCCTGTGCTTTTGCTTCGCGTTCAGCGCGCAGCAAATCGCGGCGGGAAACTACCAGGCGTTTTTTAGCAGTGTCAACTTCAATAATTTCTGCTTCCAGTTCCTGGCCGATATACGGAGTGAAGTCCTCAACGCGTTTCAGTTCAACGTGGGATGCGGGCATAAAGCCTTCAACGCCTTCAACTGCAACGGCAAGGCCTACAATGTTTTTCTGGCGGTTTTTAATTACGCGCAGAACTTTAACGGTTGCCGGGCGTTTTTCGCCTTCAGCAAGTTCGGGAACGTTTTTCCATGCTGCGTCCTGCTCAGCACGGATTTTGGAAAGGCGTACAAAATCATCTTTGGAAGTGCCGGGAATAACCTTTGCTTCAACTTCGTCGCCTACATTAATTGTTTTTGCTACTTCTTCAGGATCTCCGGCAGCCCATTCGCTGTAAGCGATGGCGCCTTCTTTCATATAGCCAAAGTCTACATAAACTTCATCCTTATCTTTTTGAATAACAGTAGCCTTCACGATTTTGCCGGGATAAATGTCGTTGTTTTCCCAACTCTGCTCCAGCATACTTTCAAAAGATTCCATGTTTTCCATGTTTTCCATTACAAATAAAGCCTCCTTGATTAATCGGTCCGGCGTCGAAGCACCGGCCGTTATGCCAATTTTGGTGCAACCACGAAACATTTCCGGTTTTAATTCCGCAGCCGTTTCAATGTGGTATGCAATTTTACAGCGTGCAGACACAATATCATATAAATGCCTTGTGTTGGCGCTGTTTTTACCGCCGATAACAATAAATGCATCAACTTTTCCCGCAAGTTCCCCCGCGGCATTCTGACGCTCGCTTGTAGCCGTACAGATAGTTTTTTCTATTTTGTACTCTCCCGGCCTTTCTTTTTGAATTCCGGCAAGCAGTTCTTCAAATTTTGCCAGCTCAAAAGTAGTCTGAATCGTAACTCCATATTTATCTGCAACGGGTATACCGGCAATATCTTTATTATATTCTACTATTATAGCATTTTTTCCTGCCCATGCCGAGATACTTTTTACTTCAGGATGATTTTTTTCTCCTATAATTATAACAAAATATCCGTCATCGGCAAGTTTTTTTGCTTTTAACTGTGCCGCACGCACATGCGGGCAGGTTGCATCAATAATATTCAGCCCTTTTTCTTCAGCAGCGGCGTAAACTTCAGGCCCAACTCCGTGCGAACGGAAAATAACCGTATCGCCTTTTTCAAAGCTGTCAAGGCTGTCGCAGCAGCTTACTCCTCCTGCTGCCAGTTCCGCCGTAAGCTGCGTGTTATGTATAAGCGGCCCCAAAGTTGCCGCGTGCGTTTCTTTGCCGCACTCGCCGCGCGCCATATCCACCGCGCGCTTAACTCCATAGCAAAAGCCGCAAGGCTCTGCCACAAACACCTGCATGTTACTTCACTCCCTGCAGAGCTTTTATATCTGCCGTTAATTTATCTGTCAAATCCTGCAAAACCTCTTTATTTAAGCCAACCGGCGGAAAAGGCACCGGCGTGCCGAATTTTACCACAACCTTGGGCCACAGCCTGCCGCAGCGCTTAATATCCGTGCCGCTTACTGCCGTCGGCACAATAACGGCGCCGGTTTTTCCGGCCATCATCAGCGCGCCCGGCTCCAGTTTGCCAAGCTGCCCGGTTTTGCTGCGCGTCCCTTCCGGGAATATCGCCAGCACCTCGCCGCTTTGCAGAATTTCAATGCCGTGCTTGATTGCCGCCCTGTCCGCGCCGCCGCGGTTAACGGGAAACGCACCCAGAGTTTTATAAATATAGCCGAGCACCGGCACAAAAAGTTCGCGCTTGGCCATAAAATGCACCTTGCGCGGCGCCGCAACGCCAATAACCGGCGGGTCGAGCAGGCTTAAATGGTTGCTTGCTATAACAAGCGGGCCTGTTTTGGGAATGTTTTCCGCGCCGTGTACTTCAAGACGCAGAAAAATTTTAAACAAAATTCCCAGTACAACATCCAAAAATGAATACAGCATCTTATTTCTCCTGTACTGCTTCTAAAATATGCTCTGCCACTTCGTCTATCGTCATGTCGGAAGTATCAAGAAATTCGGCGTCGTCAGCCTGTTTAAGCGGAGCAATTTCGCGTTCGCTGTCCTGCTTGTCGCGGAAAGCGATTTGTTTTTCAAGTTCTGCCAAATCAACCTTTTCGCCTTTGGCAAGCATTTCTTTATAACGGCGCATAGCGCGTTCCTTAACGCTGGCCGTTAAAAATATTTTTACCTGTGCATGAGGAAATACCACGGTGCCAATGTCGCGCCCGTCCATAACAACGCCTCCGGCTTCGCCCATACGGCGCTGCTGGTTTACCATTTCCGCGCGTACGCCGCCCACGGCGGATACTTTGGAAACAACGGCCGTTACTTCCGGAGAACGGATTGCTTCCGTAACTTCCGTGCCATCAACGAAAACGCGGTTGGCGTTTGCTTCGGGCTTAAAAGTAATTACCATTTCCTGCGCCAGTTTTTCTACAAGCTCCGGGCTGAACGGTTTGCCCGTTTGCAGAAACTTCCACGCTACGGAGCGGTACATGGCCCCGGTATCAATATAAATGTAACCAAGCTTGCCTGCGACCAGTTTGGCTATGGTGCTTTTTCCGGCACCGGCCGGGCCGTCGATGGCAATTACCGGTTTTTGTGCATTCATTTTATCCCCACCTGTTTTTATATTTGTGCGGCAAAGGTACCTGCGGCATAACCAGTAGAAAACGCCGCCTGCAAATTGTAGCCGCCCGTATAACCGTCGATATCCATTACTTCGCCCGCAAAAAACAGCCCTTTTATTAATTTGGATTCCATTGTTTTAGGGTCTATTTCCTTCAGGCTTACGCCGCCTGCCGTTACAATAGCTTCCGCTATCGGCCTTGTGCCGGTAATGGGCACCGTAAATGCTTTCAATACATCCACAAGGCGGCGGCGTTCTGCGCGCGAAAGCTGGTTGACAAATTTTTCTTCATCAATGAACGCCTGGTCCAGCACCGGCGCAATAAGCCTCTGCGGCAGCAAATCCTTCATGCCGTTGGCCATTTGCTTGCGGCTGTACTGCGTAAAATCGCGCTGCAGCCGTGCGTCCAGCTTGTCCTTATCAAGCGCAGGCTTTAAATCAATGGCAAGTTCAACCTCCTGCGCGCCTTTGGCAAAGGCTTCTGCCACGCATTTACTAAGCGAAAGTATTATCGGCCCCGATACGCCGAAATGCGTAAACAGCATTTCACCGAACTCCGAGCCTATTTTTTTGCCGTCCGCATAAACGGTTCCTTCTATATTGCGCAGGCTTAAGCCCTGCAAGCCTGCAATGTATGGCGAATCGCTTTCAAGCGGAACCAGGCTGGGCGCCAGCGGTACAATGGTGTGCCCCAATGCTTTGGCAAGTTTAACGCCGCTGCCGTCGCTGCCCGTGCCCGGGTAAGATGACCCGCCTGCCGCCAGAATAACGGCATCGGCCGTAAATTTCTGCCCATCGACAGTTACAGCGCCGGTTATTTTGCCGAATTCTGCCGTAATGCTTTTTACTTTGCAGTCTGTAAGCAGCCTGCCGCCATAGTTTTTATAAATTTTAACAAGAGTGTCAACAACGTCAGCCGCCTTGTCGCTTACAGGAAACACCCTGCCGCCGCGTTCAACCTTGGTAGGCAGGCCGTTATCCTCCAGAAGCTGCACAATATCCTGATTGGTAAAACGGCGCAGCGCACTGTTTAAAAAGCGGCCGTTGCCGGGTATGTTTTTAATAATTTCCTGCAAATCGCAGTTATTGGTAATATTGCAGCGCCCCTTGCCGGTAATAAGTATTTTTTTGCCGGGGCGGCGCATTTTCTCTAAAATTACGGTTTGGGCGCCGCTCTGCGCTGCGGCAATGCCTGCCAAAAGGCCCGCAGCCCCGCCGCCGATAACAACTACATTAGCCATTAAGCTTTGCCGCCTTTTTTAAAGTTTCTGCCTCGTCCTCGTTAAGTTCGCGCATTTTGCCCTTGCTTAAACCCTTTAAGCTGAGCGTGCCAAACTTAATGCGTTTAAGGTTGCGCACCGGAAAGCCGATATAATCGCACATGCGGCGGATTTGGCGGTTGCGCCCTTCGTGTATGGTAATATCAAAATATGTCATATTTCTTTCGTGGTCATATTCCAGAAGCGTTACAACGGCAGGCGCCGTCATTCCGTCATCAAGTTTAACGCCAAGGCGCAGCAAATCAAGCTTTTCCTGCGGCACAATACCCGGCACGCCCACGCGGTAAGTTTTGTTTACCTCGCGGCTCGGGTGCATCAGCCCCTGCGCCAGTGCGCCGTCATTTGTTAAAAGCAAAAGCCCTTCCGTATTGTAGTCAAGCCTGCCAACCGGGAACACACGCTGCGGCAGATCCTTAACATAATCGGCCACGGTGCGCCTGCCCTGCGGGTCGCTCATGGTTGTTACCACTCCGCGCGGCTTGTAAAACAAATAATATGCCTTGCGCTCACGTTTAATGGGCTTGCCGTCAACGGTAATAAAGCATTTTTCATCAACCTTGGTGCCGAGCTCTTTAACGACTTTGCCGTTAACCTTCACTCTGCCGCCAAGTATATATTTTTCGGCTTCGCGCCGCGAAGCAACGCCGGCTGCCGCCAGCACTTTCTGCAATCGTTCTTCCATGTATTATACTCCGTCGTTTTGTGTATTGCTGTCTGCATCTTTCAGGCTGTCCAAAAGCGAAATCTGTTCAGGCCCGCTGCTGTCCTCATCCGGCAAAGCAGGCAAATCCTGCAGTGAATTAAGCCCGAAAGTAAGCAAAAATTTATCTGTCGTTGCGTAAAGAATAGGGCGTCCGAGCGCTTCCTTGCGCCCTGCCTCGCAGATAAGCCCATATTCAAGAAGCGTATTTACAACGCCGTCTACCTTAACACCGCGGATAGCCTCCATTTCGCCGCGCGTTACCGGCTGCTTAAACGCAACAATGGCCAAAGTTTCCATTGCCGCTGCCGATAATTTTACTTCCTGCACGCGCTCCAGCTGTTTTAAAAGGGCATAATGCTGGGGCTTGGCGCACAGCTGATAGCCGCCCGCCACTTTACGCAGGCATAAGCCGCGGTTTTCTTCATTATAACTTTCTTCAAGCATGGTTAAAAGTTCCCACACCTGCGGCTTGTCAAGCTGCAT
>ULXT01042596.1_pt1 | contig 21871 bp, 22 predicted proteins | sample 1961571 | NCBI WGS metagenome assembly ULXT01 (sample SAMEA4835846, study PRJEB28245) | human gut metagenome | biome: gut microbiome; material: fecal sample | place: Denmark | collected 2008
ATGAATATATACTGCAACTGCTGATGAATATATACTGCAACCGCCGATGCAGTATATATCCTTTAAAAAAGCAGTACGAATGTCCTCATTTTTAAATTTACGTTTTAGAATTTGTGATAAACAAAAGAAATGACTACTTTTGTAAAACTCTCAAATAGATAGATTATGGAAAACGTTGTGAAAATTGCATCTTATATTTGCCAACGCTATCAGCGGCAGTTTGGCAAACGAATTGATGAAATGAAGCTGCATAAGTTGCTTTATTTCACTCAACGTGAATCCATTATCCAAACCGGAAAACCTATTTTCGAAGAGCGTTTCGAAGCATGGAAGTATGGTCCGGTATTGCTCTCTATCAGGCAGCTTTACAAAGAAGACGCTTTGCATGAGCCGTTGCCGGATTCGGCAGAAGCGCAATACAAGCCTGTATTCGACAAAGTGTTTGATACGTACGCACGCAAAGATTCTTGGAGCTTGAGCAGCATCACGCATGGTGAATATGCCTGGCGTCAAGCCCGGCAAAAGGTTGACATAGATGGAAAAAGCCATGAACTGATGCAGACGGACGATATACGCAAAGATGCTGAAAGGGTTAAACAACGCCGTTTCCTTTATAATAAGGTAGCCCCTTTTATCTATCAGACAGACAATTATGCAAATCACTGAGGAACAAAAACGGATAAAAGAATCAGTTGCTGGAAGATTTGAAAAAAGAGCCGACCGACCATCTGAAACGTGTAGGAAAAACTTTTGCCGGCATCGAAATCGTACATTTTTGTGCTAATGACGCTTGCCGTACGCTTTGGAATGGATTCCAATTCAAACAGAAAATGGGTGCTGTCATCTTCTGGCATTTCATTGTGCCTAAGATTTGTGAAGCAAAAAAGATAATTGGCTGTCAATATCTTTTTCTATTCGCTGCCGATTTAACTCCGGATGAGCTGTTAATCAATTATTATGAGACTTTCTTAGGTTTCCGTTCTTCTGATGAGCATGGAACTGCCATGCCACTCTATGATTACGCCTGTAAATTTATGTATCAGGAAATAAACGGCATAGAGAACCGGAGAGAGCGGTTTTATAAGGATTTCAATCCAGATGAAGAAAGCATATAGTAAACGATTTTGTTAGAATTTCTTTACTGAGATAATCGCAGGCAACCACGACAACAGGATGCTTATGCCCTCAACCATCGGCATAAGTGCTGACAAATTATAAATATCAACTGAATTTTAATCTTATTTCAGACATGCCCCTTGTAATACAGGGAATGTCAGAATTGGACGCTTACATATTCTTGGCGATGATGTTTACGCCATTGCCCATTCCACAATCAATACATTATTATGATACAGATAACAGACAAAGCAAAGTGCTGTGGCTGCAACGCCTGTGGCGACATCTGCGCCCACCACGCCATCACTTTCCAAACCGACATCGAAGGCTTTTGGTATCCCGTGGTGGACAAAGAGAAATGTGTGGATTGCGGATTATGTGAGAAAGTATGCCCGATGCTGAGCCAGACATCATCAGCTGTTTACAATGAAGTTCCCCAGGTTATAGCCGCTTACACGAAAGATGAAGCCATCCGAATGGACAGCACTTCAGGAGGGTTACATTCCACGATGGCTAAAGAGTGGTACACGGAAGGTGGGTATGTAGGTGGGGCTGTCTTCCAGCAAGACCATACGGTAAGACATTTCATATCCAATAATGAGGGAGATTTGGATCGCATACGCAGTTCCAAATACCTACAAAGCGACATGTCTGGATTATATAAGGAGGTATACAGCTTACTCAAGAAAGGAGAAAAGGTGTTTTTCTGCGCCACCCCTTGCCAAATACAAGCCTTGCATAATTTCCTCCATAAAGATTACTCGAACTTATTAACAGCTGATTTCGTATGCTTGGGTGTAAACTCCCCGAAAGTATTCCTCGCATACATGGATATGTTGGAAAGGAAATATAAATCAAAAGCTGTCCAAATCAAGTTCAAGAACAAGCGATGGGGATGGCATAACTTTTCTATCCGCGTGGACTTCGCAAATGGTAAAACCTATTGTAAAGACAAGAGCCATGACCCCTATTTTGTAGGATATTGCACAAACCATCTTTTCACGCGCCCATCATGCTACGTCTGTCCTTTCCGGAAGTTTCCGCATCATTCGGACATTACCTTAGCAGACTTTTGGGGAATAGAGAAATTGGAGCCATCCATGGACCAAGACAAAGGAACCTCGCTTTTGTTTATTAATACGAACAGGGGGAAACGGATGGTTGACAAAGTGAAAGAATCGGTGATTTGGAAACAATTCACGATGGATGACGTGAAACGCGTGTATTCCAATATGTTTGAACATACCCCTATGGAACACGGCTCAAGGGGAGCATTTTTCTCGGAATTGGGAAAACGCCCTTTTGAACACCTCGCCAACAAATATTTCTCCATGCCAACGTGGAAAAGACGAATAGGGACTCAAATTAAGTGCATTGTCAAAAAAATCATTCATTGATTTAGGGAAAAGACATGGATATTTTTTTAATTCTAGTAGGTGTATTGTTTTGTGCATTATTAGGGTTCTTACTATTGAATTGGCTTTACAAGCGAACCAATGCGTACAAGAACCAGCTGGTCACCATCAAGGGATATCTTGACAGTGTCCCTGACAACCTGAAGCTGGCCTGTTTCGGCAGCACATATGCCAAGTTCGCTTTCAACGCCCTGGACGAGCTAAATATTCAAGGCTTCAATTTCTCTTTGGATGCCGAATGCCTGCAATGTGACAAGAAATTGCTCGAACAATATGCCGAGAAACTCTCGCCTGGTTGCGTAATCGTGTTTGGTCTTGCAGCATGTATCGCATGTTGCAAAGAGGAGGAGGTGGTGGTTTTTAACTATAGGCAGTACTTTCATGTTCTTGACAACAAACGGCTTCCGAAAAAACTTGTGCATTCGATAAAGTATCGTTTGGGATATTATTTGCCTTTGGCACAGAACATAAAACGGGCGATACGCATCTTTTTCGACGTGCCGCTTATAAAAGACGTGGTGGAAAGATATCCCGCGTTTTGCCCAGCCTTACAGGCACAGAAAAACATGAAGGGCATGGCACAAGGCTGGATAAGGCTATTCCATCTTCCAGATTTGAAACAAGCAGACCTTTCAGAAGAGAACAATAAACGAATAAACACAAATGCCACTACTTTAACAGAGATGATAACATATAGCCGTAAGATGGGATGGAATCCCATTATCGTGATTGTTCCATCATCCGCTGAGTTAAACAAGTATTTCTCAGACCAATTCATTGAAAACACTTTGTTGAAGATGGTGAATGAAGTTCGGGAAGTAACCGATGTGAGTGTATTTGACTACCGGAAGGAAGGTACCTTTCAGCACGATTCTTCTTTGTTTGTAGATGGAGGATTTCGTATGAGTAAATATGGTAGTCTTAAGTTTATCCGTCGATTAATAAGTGATTTGAACAAGGAAGGATACAATTTAAGCAACAAAAACATATCAAAAGCAATATGAATATTTTTGAGAAAATCAGAAAGAAACTGACGTATACAGAGGTATCACCCTTGCTTTACACCACAGGCCTGCAAGAAGCCTATTCCGGGAAAAGTGTAGCCGGAGGAAGTCTGAGAGGTAAACACGTGGTAGTCACTGGAGGAAGTGGCGGAATAGGTCTTGCCATTGCGAAGAGATACCTTGATGAAGGTTGCGACGTGACAATTACAGGCAGGAGCAAGGAAAAGCTAGAATCCTCTTTAGAGCGATTGGAGACCGCCATGCAGGGAAAGGCGAGCTATGTAGTCATGGATCAATTGAATCCCACAAGCATAAATGATGCGCTAGGAAACATACTTGAAAAAGAAGAAATAGACATATGGATAAACTGTGCTGGAATGTTTACGGACTCGGACAAGAAGAGAAGATTCAGGAGCGTTGACAAACAGACCTATACCAATGTGATGGACACAAACCTTAAAAGCGTGAAACTGATTTGTGAATTACTGGCAGAACATTGGCTGTCTATACAGAAGAAAGGGCAAATAATCAATATTGCGTCTATCTGTGGATTGTATCCCAGCTATGGGCAAACCCCATACGGCTTATCCAAAATACAGGTTGCCAGCCTGACACGACAACTTTCACTTCAATATAAAGGAAAGATCATTTTCACTTGTGTATCTCCAGGTTCTGTTGCTACTGCAATGGCGAACAAGAAAATTGGAGGCAACATATCGTGTAAAGCCACCATGCTAACAAGGCATATTGCCATACCAGAGGAAATCGCCGCTGTCGTGGCGTTTCTGTCCTGTCCGACAGGTAGGATGGTGGATAATTCCACTTCTCAACATGTGGGGATGATAAAGGTATCAGCGTCGGAAACCTTATAAAACGCAATTTTTATACATATTATAAGTGTACATAATTCATGAATAAAATAAAGGGAATAATCAAGAAGTGTTTTCTCCATAAAGAAACCATACACCCCATTATAGACCCAGTACAATATGCGTCTATAGAGGAAAGCTACGGTGGAGGTTCCTTGTCAGAGAGCAACGTGCTGGTCGTCACCAATGACCAAACCCTTGCGATAGAGAGCATTAAAAAACGCTTTGCCGAAGAATGCGCATCGGCTGGGATCTTGTTCGCTTCATCAGACAATCTGAAATTGAACGATATTGTACAGGCAGGGAACGAGTTGATAGGCCCCTTCACCCATGTCATAAACATTTTCCGCTTTAACGAAGAAGGAAACCTAATCAAGCCAGACGGGACTTTCAATAGTGAGGACATGATGCGGTTGGCGTACCAATGGTGCCAGACTGAAGTTGACTACTTGGTCAAGACATCCAACTACGCGACCTTATGCACTGTCTTTGTACATTCGGATTCAACCGATTCCGTGGTCATAGGCAGTGGCATTTCCCATCTTATATCGGGATTGGCGAAAGTACTTTCCCCACACGGAATCATTTGCAACGGCGTGACAGCCATGCCTTCAGTACCCCAAGACGCATGGCTGGCCACCGCAGTATTCCTCAGTAGTAAATACGGGCAAATAATGACCGGGGAGGTCTTAAATATGGAATAACCCTATCATGGCAAATTCAAGAACCAAGAATTCCGCATTGATCATGGTCTTTTCCGGCATACGTCAGCTGTTGACTTTCCTGTTGGCGTTTGTCAGTCGCACTGTCTTCATTTACACTTTGGGGGCGGAATACCTGGGACTAAACGGGCTTTTCACCAACATTCTCCAGTTTCTATCCCTCACCGAGTTAGGGATAGGATCCGCCATAGCTTTCTATCTTTACAAGCCCTTGGCGGTTCATGATATAGAACGGGTGAAAGTGATCATGAGGTTTTACCGAGACTGTTACCGCGTCGTTGGACTTACCATGTTGGGGTTGGGGTGCTTATTGATGCCTTTTTTGTCAAAGCTCGTCAATCTAGACCAGCCAATACCCGACAATCTGTATCTCATTTATTTTCTGTTCCTGTGCAATTCGGCTTTTACTTATCTGTTTTTCGCTTACAAGCAGACGTTGGTGATGGCTAACCAGGAACAATACAGGATAGAAAAAGTCAATATCGCCTTCACTTTCATCAATTGCCTGGCTGATGTCGTCATCCTGCTGCTATTCCGTAATTTCACGATCTACCTGGCCGTGAAAGTAGCCTTGGTCGTGGTGAAGAACATGGTCATATCCGCGAAGATAGACAAGGCGTATCCTTATATCAAGGAACCTTGCTCGGGGCGGTTAGGCCGAGAGGAGATAAAGAACCTGTTCAAGGATGTCTATTCTGTTTCCGTGTTCAGGGTGGGAAACACGTTGGTCAATTCGGTGACAAACATCATTATATCAGCTTGCCTTGGAACTATTATCGTAGGCTATTACAGTAATTATTTATTGATTACGTCCAGCGTGATGATGACTTTCATGCTGTTTGTCAATTCATTTACGGCAGGGATAGGCAATGTCATGGTGACGGAGACCTCGGAAAAGCAATACCGGGTGTACAAGACGTTGAACCTCATGTCTTTTTTCGTTTATATGCTGTTCACCATCTGCTTGTTCCAGCTTTCCAATTCTTTCATAAATCTGTGGGTAGGAAACTTGCATAAAGATTACGTGTTGAGCCAATGGGCAGTGGTGGCCATTTGCCTTAATTTCTATTTGGACTGCAATGCTCAAATCATCAACGCTTTCCGTAACGGCAGCGGACATTTCAAGACTGGACGATATTTGACTGTTTATGGAGGAATGGCCAATGTGGTTGCTTCATTGGTTGGAGCCAAGCTCTTTGGTTTGATTGGCGTTTTGTTCGCACCCCCTATTGTGAAAACCTTTATCACGACAATCCCTTTCTTCATACTTATTGGGAGAGATGTATTTAGGAAACCTGCATGGGAGATGTTAAAGGATCAAGGAGGGAAGTTTTTGTTCACAATTGCGGGATGTGCCCTCGTTTGGATTACGTGCCGCAGCTTCCATCAAACAACCCTATCCATGTTCATCGTAGAGATTGTCTTGACCATATTGATCACTTCCGCATTGCTTTGGGTCATCTATGGCAGATCACCAGAATTCGCCACGATAAAAGGTAAAGTGTTACGATACATTAATCAAAAAAGAAACCCATGAATCTCAAGAAGTTATTCTGTCCACAATTTTGGAGATACGATTACAGGAAATTCCGCGAGTTATACGACTATGACTTAAAGTTTAACGCCTCGTTCCGCGGAAAGCCCAAGTTATCAAGGCATGACAAGAAAAGGTACGAGATAAGATACCTATACCTTTACAGGAGATGTCAGGTTGCCAATGGAACCATTTGGTATTACCTGTTCTTTCCATCCTTGAAACGCTTCAGCTTGAAGAGCGGCATAGGCATTTATGAAAATATGCATTTCGGTAAGGGATTAATAATCGGACATGCGGGAACCATCATCATAAATTCACAAGCTACATTCAAAGGAAATGTATTCATGACCCATGGAGTTACGGTTGGAAGGGATGTAAGGGGTAAGCGGAAAGGTGCTCCAGTCATCGGAGAAAACGTATGTATAAGATGCAATTCTACTGTAGTAGGTAAAATAACGATAGGAGATGATGTCCTTATAGCCCCCAATACTTTTGTGAATTTTGATGTGCCCAGCCATTCGATTGTAATAGGTAATCCTGCGACTGTTCATCATCGGGACTGGGCTACGGAAGGACATCTAGGGCTTATCGACAAAAAATATTAACTTATGAATATATTAATTGTAAATCAGCCATTGAACAACAGGGGCGACGAGTCAGCACATAAGGCACTTGTTCGCACCATGTTGTCTGAAATGCCGACTGTTTCTATCCGTGTCTTATGGGTTGAAGCCAATCCTGACAGCATAAAGCAGTTTGCCATAACAGACAAGAGAGTGGAATATGTGAATATAAAGGAGATCCGAGGGTTTCATAGAATAGCGACACTCTCATTAAGGCATTCTAACTTCTATTTTCTAAATAAACTCCATCCAACGTTTCGGCATTTACTGCCTTATTATAAAGAAGCAGACTGGGTAGTATGCGCACCGGGTGGAATATGCATGGGTGGTTTCCAAAACTGGATGCATTTGTTTTATTTATACTTGGCAAAAAAGATGGGAAAAAACATCGCATATTACGGACGTTCTATAGGACCATTCCCAACTGTCACAAAAAGCAACAGGAGGTTCAGGCAGATTAGCGTAGAGTTGTTGAAGAGCTTTAAATTCTTGGCATTAAGGGACAGGAAGAGCGAAGAAATTGCGGAAAGCATGGGCTTGAAATACCAATCCACTGTGGATACGGCCTTCTTGGACTCACCTCATGTTGCGTCTTTACCCGAGCCTTTACTGAGACTAATGGTAAATTGTGGGAAATACATAGTATTTGTACCCAACAAACTTATATGGCATTATGCCTACCGCAATATAAGCGAAGAAACCATTTTCAGTTTTTTCCAAAACATGCTAAAAATGCTATTGGAGAAATATCCTGAACACCATGTGGTGCTGTTGCCACAAATATTCAATATCACAGACGGAAAAGTGGCCGACTATGGTTTCTTTTTGGAATTATCCCAACGGCAGAACGACAACCGTATCATAGTAGTCCCCGATAGATACAGTTCAGACATCCAGCAGACAATTATTTCCAATGCCTCTTTTTTAATAGGAGTCCGATATCACTCAATTGTATTTGCCTTGAACAACAGCGTTCCTTTTGTCGCATTGAGCTATGAGCACAAGATGTCTGGATTGCTAAAAACACTTGGCAAAGAGAATTGTATGGTGGATATTACAAATGCGTTCACGTCCGTCAAGAGGCAAAATAACGTCCTTGTGGAAGTGCTTGAGAAATTGACGCATGTCCAACAGGATGAAGCAGCTCGTAAGAACGCCAAGAAAATAGCCATGGATTGTTTTCAACGTTTTAAGAAGACATTTTTGGACACTAACGACCAAACGCCAATTTCATAATCATGAATGTCTATTTAATTGTAGGGGTTTTGTTCTGTATTGAAGCACTTTTGGCCATAAAAAATGCCAAATACGCATTACCTGTAGTACTTATTATACTATTGCTCATACCGGCAACGGTGAAATTTAATGTTGGAATAAATTTGAATGTATTCAATCTAGCCGTAGCCATATTCATGGCGTTCACCATCTTCCTGAGGAAAAACAGGGCGTTCAATTTACCACGGCTGAGATGGATAATGGTGTTGTATGCATTTTATGTTTGCTTGTCATCATATTTTACGTTTGGGGCAACAGTGCCTTTTTCAGTATACTTCAACAGTATAATGACGTTTATCTTGGCTTTTATCGCTCTTCCCCTCACATTGACATACGTCAAGCTTGATGACAAAAGCATACGCTACTTTGATTGGGCTGTATTGGCTGGAGGTTCTATTGTGATTGCCTACGGCATTTTCAACTATGTCACCTCTTTTAACCCTTACATTGCGTACATCACCTTAGCCACCAACTCGGAGATTGATATGAGTAATGCTTTTCAGGAAGAGGAGCGCGGTTTCATTCAAGGCAGGATATCAAGCACGTTCACTCATCCACTCCAACTTGGGCAATGCGCCCTGCTGCTGTTTACTTACTCGTTTTATCGCATAAGGCCGCGTTTACATACAGTGACATTCATTGTTTTCATGTCGGGACTGATGTTGATGTGTGTGTTATGTGGCTCACGATCATCCATTTTCCCCATGCTGATGGTTCCGTTGATTTACTTGTTGCACGTGAAGCGGTCAAGGATGATGAAATACCTATTTGGTATTGTTCTTCTTTTGATTTTTTGCTATCCCATGCTGCCCCGGCAAACACGTGCCTCAATTGAGGGACTGGTGTTCGTTTGGGATCAAAAGGCAGCCAACCGTGCAAGCATAAGCGGTTCGTCCATAGACGGAAGAGTAGACCAATTGGAGGCAGCCTTTCGCATCGTGAAGGACAATCTTTTGTTCGGGAAAGGGGAAGGATATGTCAAAGAATATGGTTTCAGACATCCTGAGATGCTGGGCTACGAAAGCATTCTTTTGCGGTATATAGTGGAGGGTGGCATTATAGGATTGATGGCTTTTATCATATTCTACTTCTCTTCATACAAGGTGTTGCTTACTTTCTGTCATACGAAAATAGAAAAGAGCGAAGTACATTCCCTTTGCCTGTCTTTTTTTGTAAGTATTGTTTTGACGGGTATTTCTTATTCATTTTATACCTTATACATGATTTTTTACTTTGCCACATTATATAACCTGATTAGCAACCATCAAAGTAGACACAAACAAAATGAAAACAGCTCTCATAATTCTCAATTACAATAACTATGAGGATACAATAAATTGCATAGAAAGTGTAGAAAAATATAATACAGCATCTATCAAGTATATTGTTGTTGATAATGGTTCTACTCGTGTAGATGCCGTTGATAAACTGAATGCTTATTTTACTAGGAGATTTCAAGAAGATTATACTTGTTTAGGTGAGGGTGAAAGTTGTAATTTACCTTTATCTTATCTGACTTTTTTGGTTAGTCCCACTAATGACGGTTATGCCTGTGGAAATAATAAAGGGCTGAATTTGGCTTATGCTGATAATGAAATCAACCGAATATTGATTTTGAATAATGACATCCTTTTTGTTGAAGATATTATTCCAAAGTTAATTGAAACAATGGAGGAATTGCCCGATTGCGCAATTATCAGCCCGATATTGTACAAGAAAGGACTTTCAGAAATAGATTATAATTGTGCAAGAAAAAACATATCTCCTTCTAAATTGATTAAGGAAAATTTCTTTCATTATTGGTATCGTTTAAACTGGAAAAGATATGCGGATAGAAATGTTGATCGATTTATCTTGAAAAATATCTCAGGCCAATTGCCTGCGGTCATCCCGATAGATTTGCCGTCAGGCTCCTGTATGTTGATAGAAAAGGACTTATTTCAACGAATAGATTCTTTTGATCCGCATACTTTCTTGTATTATGAAGAAAACATCTTATATAAGAAGGTAAAAAAACTAGGATTACAGAATTACCTATCTACTCAACTGAAATGTATTCATTTGGGAGCTTCTACTACTCAAAAGTCTGTACGCCTTTTTATAATAGATTGCATCATTCATAGCTCAAGATACTATATGAAGCATTATTCTGATTGCCCAAAACAGATTTATGCTTTGTTCTATATTTCAACTTTGTTTTTTAGACTTTCTTTTATATTACAAAAAAAACTTGGCATAAGAACGACCCACTAAAATATTTCACATTGCATGTATCCATCTAAAGCGACGTATAATCACATTAATAAGTTAATATATTATATCCATGCAATTTTAACCATATAGGTTAGAAACTTTGCAGAAAGCAATAATTTGTAAATTAGTCAATAGAATACCAATAAATTTAAAAAAATGAAAGTAATAAATTTCTTAGGCGATAAAATCGGAAGCGGCGGGATTGAATCTTTTGTTGCAAACGCCTCTGAAGGCATGTTGGAAAACAGTATAGAGTTTATCGTATTGATCAACTATAAAACCAACAATATTTATGAGAGAAAAATGGTTGATAATGGTGCTAAAGTTGTCTGCCTTTTGAAAAGGAAAAGTTCTCGTATCCGGAAATTACTAGCTTTCACAAAATACATAAAGAAAGATCCTAATGCAATCTTGTATTTGCATGCAAGTTCGCAAGCCTATTATATTCACGCTTTTATTGCAAGAATGTGTGGAATTAAGAAAATTATTTATCACATTCATTCCACCCCTCCTCCAAAATCTGAAGGATTGAGAAAGATAAAAGATATCATTTTAGATATCTTTTTCAATAGAATTCCTCGTATGAAAATTGCATGTTCATTGGAAGCTGGCACTTACTATTATCATGGAGCATCATTTAAAGTAATACTCAATGGGATTGACTTGGAGCGCTTTAGATTTTCAGAACAAAACAAGCATGAAGTACGTCAAGAATTGAATTGTGGTGATAAATTGATTATTGGTCAAATTGGGCGATTAGCATATCAAAAAAATCAGATACATACATTGCATGTGTTGAAAAAATATGTTCATGAAGTTGATGAAAATGTAAAGGTCATTTTGATAGGTGAAGGTGCAGATGAGGAAATGTTGAAGGAATTTGTGAGTAGAAACAATTTGGATTCTTACGTAATTTTCATCCATCCCACAAAATGTATTGAAAAATATTACCATGCAATGGATCTACTCATGTTTCCCTCCATTTACGAAGGTTTAGGTATTGTAGCCATTGAAGCACAAGCTGCAGGGTTACCTATATTATGTTCCGAGAGAATTGTCAAAGAAGTATTTATTACCGACTTGGCAAAGAAAATCGAATTAAATGATGTTGATGCATGGGTAGATAACTGGAAAAGCATTGGTCAAACTATCCTCAATAGAAAGGAATGTTCAAATTTAGGTATTACTAAAGCCATGCAGGCTGGATTTTCCTTAGAAAAGCTAAGAAGTAGTCTTGTATATATTTATAAAAGTATTTAACACCTTATTTATATACATTATGAGATCTCCCAAAATTATTGCGGAAATCGGTTGCAATCACAAAGGTGATATGGCAATCGCTAAAGAGATGATTATGACAGCAGCCACTTATTGCAAGGTGGATGTTGTCAAGTTTCAGAAACGATGCAATAAAGAGTTGCTTACTCCAGAAGAGTATAATGCTCCGCATCCTCATCCAGAAAATTCTTACGGAAAGACCTATGGTGAGCACCGTGAGTTTCTTGAGTTCAACCTTGATCAGCACCGCCAGTTGCAGGAATGGTGTAATGAGTTCGGTGTGGAATATTCCACGTCCGTTTGGGACATCACTTCTGCTAAGGAAATCTGCACCTTGCATCCGAACCTGATAAAAGTGCCTTCAGCCTGCAACCTGAACAAAGGTTTGCTGGAGTTCCTGTGCGATAATTTCGGCGGTGAGATTCATTTATCCTTCGGTATGACAACCCGCGGCGAGGAAGAACAGATTATCCAGTTCTTTGAATCCAAAGGTCGCAATAAGGATTTGGTTATTTATGATTGTACATCGGGTTATCCTGTGCCTTTTGAAGACATTTGCCTGCTTGAAATCACCCGTTTGCGTGAACTTTATGCAGACAGAGTGAAAGCCATCGGTTTTTCCGGACATCATTTGGGTATAGCTGTAGATAGTGCTGCCGTAGCTCTTGGCGCAGAATGGATAGAACGGCACTATACGCTTGACCGTACTTGGAAAGGGACAGACCATGCAGCTTCTTTGGAACCGGACGGTGTACGCAAGCTAGCTCGTGACTGTCGCGCAGTGGCCAAGGCCTTGACCTACAAGAAAGAAGACATCCTTGACATAGAGAAAGTACAGAGGGATAAATTGAAGAAACATCAAGTTAAATGGTGATATAAAAATTTAAAACAATGAAAGTATCTAAATTTACAATCAAAACTGACAAAGTGTTTTTGTTTTCTTGTGTCTGCGATAAGTTTACGCCAGAGGCTGAAAATGGTTTTAAGTCATGGCTTATGGACTATTTCAAGAATCAATGTTCTGATAAAGGTGTGTCCATATTCACTAAATATGAGCATCCCGCATTATTGGCAATAGCCGTAGTTGATATCAATGAAGACCAAGAAGCCGGAATGGAAGAAATAGATACGCAAGAATTATGATAATCGCATTCATTCCAGTAAGGGGCGGTAGCAAGTCTATCCCCCTTAAAAATATTAAGCCTTTTTGCGGCAAGCCGCTGGTCTGCTGGAATATTGAAGCTTTGGAGAATTGTTCTGAGGTGGACGAGATAATTGTCGCTACGGACTCTGACAAGATAGAAAACGTGGTGACTTCTCGGCCTTACAAGAAAACCAAGGTGTACCGACGTTCAGCAAAGAACGCTTGTGATACGGCAAGTACGGAAAGCGTCATGTTGGAATATATCCATTATGCGCAACTTCCGGCGGACGACATCTTTATGCTGGTGCAAGCTACTTCCCCATTGACTGAAACAGTTCACTTTACGGAAGCGCTTACTATGTATGGCAAAGGCGAATACAATTCTATTCTAACATGTGTACGGAATTATCGTTTCTTTTGGAACGAGGATGGTACAAGCATGAACTACGATTACAAGAATCGTCCACGCAGGCAGAACTTCTCAGGAATGTTGATGGAGAACGGAGCCTTCTATATAAATAAGGTAGGGAATATTCTTGAATCGGGTAACCGCCTTAGCGGACATATCGGCATTTACGAGATGCCGGAATATACGGCAACAGAGATAGACGAGCCGGATGACTGGATCGTACTGGAGAACTTGATGCGCAAGCACGTCTTGTCTAAACGAAAAGAAGCGAGAAAGCCCATCAAGCTTTTCTTATGCGATGTGGACGGCACGCTGACAGATGGTGGCATGTATTATTCAGAAAATGGTGATGAACTGAAAAAGTTCAATACTCGTGACGGCATGGGGTTTCAATTACTCCGTGAAACTGGTATAAAGACTGGAATCATCACATCGGAAGACACCAATATCGTGGAAAACCGTGCGAAGAAGCTGAAAGTGAATTTCTTGTATCAGGGCAAGCGGAATGGCGGGAAACTGGCCGCTGCAAAAGAAATGTGCGAACGGATGGGTATCACGTTGGATGAAGTTGCTTACATAGGCGATGATGTGAATTGTACGGAACTGCTTGAAGCAGTAGGCATGAAAGCTTGCCCGACTGATGCTTGCGAGGAAGTGAAATCGATTGCTGGCATACGGGTGATGACAAAAAAAGGAGGGAATGGGTGTGTGAGAGAATTTATTGAGGAAATTTTGAGATGAAGAATATCGTATTTTATGTGCATCGCACAGGACTTTTAGGCTATTTCGTTAACCCTATATGTTCTTTCTTAAAAGAAAAATATAACATCACTGTATTTCATATGGATAAACGGAATGGGTATTCATCCCACGGAAATGGTGATTACAAAACCATTGATTTGAGTGATTTTTCGATTGATGAAATTCGACAAACACTTAAGAAATTAGCTCCTGAAGCCGTCATTTTATTAGGATTCGTATCCATTTATGAGTTGCTAATGCTCAGAATCGCAACAGATCTGGGGATAAAAACGATTTATTTAGAGCATGGCATCTATTCGAAAGAAACTTCTTCTTTACCATTAAACAAGATGGTCAATAAGTTTTGGGATACCATGACAAAAAATTTGTTTTTTCTACGGCAATATAGGAATTTCATTCAGCTTTCTTCTAACCCTAAACGAGAAAAGCAACTATTTAAGCAGTGTATAATAAAAAAAGACTATAGTGGGAGTAAATTCTCTAAAGCATTGTTCTTTTCTGATTATGGATATAGACAAATCAACAAGCTTTTTCAATATGATGAGTGCCATATCGATTTTATCTGTTATCCTCTGACTTATGACAATGAAAGCTTCAAGGAGCTTGATACTCTTGCACATATGCCATTGACAGAAAACAAAAATGCCATTTTGATTCATCAACCTTTTATCTTGGACAAACTGGTGAACTGGGGGTATGAGGCAGAGAGGGAGTATTTTGTTAAAGTAGCAACGGAAATCGAGAAGTATAGCTATAAATTGACATTGCTTATACATCCACGGGAGAATGTGAAAAAATATCGCAAATTGTATGAAACATCCAATATAATTATAAAGCAAAATATAAACAAAAATGAGTATAAGGAATATTCTTTGGCTATAGGACACTATAGTACAGCACTATTATATCCAGTGTTTCTACATATTCCTCTATTGATTATAGATTATGGAGATAAGGTAAAAGCTATAGATAGCACCTTTTACCAACTTAGTTGTAGTTTGCCAATTGAAGTATCAGAGGAATCTATGCAAAAATATGATGAATTTGTAAAAGAATATATTGGTACGTCAGAATGCTCTTTTGAGCATGTGGCATCTGTGCTTGATAAAAACATTGCTTCATTATAGGTGTTGCGTATGTCGATAAAATACATTTTCAGTATCGTTATACAAACTTTTAAAAAACTTATAGCTTTCATCCACAAAGAATATGAAGGAATTAAAGCTTTAGTAGAAGATAAACCATTATAAATATGAATAATACGAACATCCCGCGTCCAACGGACGCAAGCATTATCCTGACGTATCGCTGTCCAATGCGTTGTCAGATGTGTAACATCTGGAAGAACCCTACAAACAGACAAGAAGAGATAAAGGCAGAAGACCTCAAGACGCTGCCGCAGTTGAAATTCATAAACCTTACGGGCGGAGAACCTTTCATTCGTGAGGATTTGGATGAAATTGTAGAGGAGTGCTATAAACACACACCTCGTATCGTAATCTCTACTTCGGGTTGGTTTGAGGACAGAGTCGTGGCTTTGGCAAAGAAGTTCCCAAACATAGGCATTCGCATTTCCATAGAAGGGCTTAGCCAAAAGAACGATGAACTTCGAGGCCATGCAGGAGGTTTTGACAAGGGGTTGCGCACTCTGCTCACGCTGAAGCACATGGGGATGAAGGACATCGGCTTCGGCTGTACTGTCAGTAACCACAACTCGAAGGATATGCTCTCGCTCTATCAGTTGTCCTTGTCATTGGGTATGGAGTTCGCAACGGCGGCATTCCACAATTCATATTACTTCCATAAGAGTGATAATGTGATTACGAACAAAGACGAGGTGACCGGCAACTTCAAGCAACTGATAGAATGGCAGCTGAAGGAGAAGCACCCCAAGAGTTGGTTTCGTGCTTGGTTCAACATGGGTCTCATCAACTACATTGAAGGCGGTCGCCGTATGCTTCCTTGCGAAGCCGGTATGGTGAACTTCTTCATTGACCCGTGGGGTGAAGTGATGCCTTGCAACGGACTGGAGGAGAAATACTGGAAAGAGAGCATGGGCAACATACACGATAAACCGTTTATGGAAATCTGGGAGAGCGATCAGGCCCAACGGGTACGCGACAAGGTGCGCCGTTGCCCCAAGAATTGCTGGATGGTGGGCACTGCCAGTCCTGTGATGCACAAATACATCAAGTATCCGCTGAAATGGGCCTTGCAAAACAAAATGCGCTCTATACAGGGCAAACCTGCATGCATTGACCCGAAGTGGTGCGATGTGGGACAGGATCCTTGCCAAGGAGACTTGAAAGAGAGAAACGATTAGTGGTTAATATCAAATGTAAGGAAACTCTTGACATACAATAATGATTGACTATTTGCTAACTTCGTTTTTTTGTTAATAAGTGTTATAGGTGGGGGTAAGAGCAAGGCTGTAAATCATGCTGATGACTTATTTTCCAAGGATTATACCACTGTATTGAAGGGAATCTGTTGCATCGTTGTGGTGATGGTGCATGTAAAAGGTGCTTATCAAAACGCACTACAGGATACCATCGGAAGTTTTGCTTTTGTTTGTGTGACTTTGTTTTTTATGGTATCTGCCTACGGGATGCAGCAAAGTGTAGAGCGCAAATCTAATTATTTGCAACACTTTTGGCGCAATAGGTTACTTGCTCTTCTGACACCATGCTTACTCATTAATGTTTGTTTTTATCTGATAAACAAATTAATAGGAAGAGATGTTTCTATAGATACATTAGCCTATATCGATAATTATGTGGTTGTTTTATTGGGGTATTGTATTTGGTTCTACCTTGTCATAAAAAGCAAGGAATGGCTGGGGATTCGGAAAGTTTGGGTGACAGACCTTTTGCTGGTCATAGGTGTCGCAATCTCCAGTATATATTCATATCTTTCAGCTACATCTGGTGTCGTTTCTGCAGAAATGAATTGGTGTTATGAGCGATGGGGACTGATATGGGGAGTGTTGATATATCGCTTCTTTCCTATAATCAAAGCATGGACGATTAATCAACGGGTAAAGAAGTTCATATTCTTTTCCCTTCTTGCTCTTATCACCGGTCTATTATATCTGAAATTCAAAGAGGTGTATTTCTCTGGCGAGTACTTGTTGAAAATCTTTTTGGGAGCGGTAATTATCGTATGGATGTTGCTTCTGACTGTCAAGCGAAAATACGGAAATCGCTTAAGCTTGTATCTTGGAAATATTTCGTATGAAGTCTATTTGTCACATCGAATGGTCATGTCTCTCCTTGTATTCCTTGTTCCTCAACAGTCTTCAGGCTTATTTATCTTTTCTACTTATTTGGTTACCATCCTTTTTTCCATGGGGGTCCATGCTGTGAGCAGCAGATTAGTCAAGAGATGGCGAGTTTGAGTGCGAAGCTTACCATTTTTCATCAAAATTCACTGTTTAGATAGGCGAGACAGGAAATTTAGATGATTCTGGGACAGGAGAATGTTTCTTTGATTGGTTGAAAAAATCTTTTCATAATGGTCGTGGCTAGGGTGTAAACTGCCCAAAGGTCAGGTCTTTGATTTTTTAAAGCAAGTTATGAGTAGAATTGTAGTTACAGGTACTCGTGGCATTCCAAATGTCATGGGTGGTGTAGAGACTCATTGTGAGGAATTGTTTCCAAGAATAGCGGCAAGGGGATTCGATGTCACTGTGATACGCAGAAGCAGTTATGTAAGGGACAACCTGACGGAGTGGAAAGGCGTGAAATTAGTGGATATTGAAAGCCCGAAGAAGAAATCATTCGAGGCGATAATCCATACGTTCCGTGCTATCAACGAAGCGAAACGTCTCGGTGCGGACATCCTGCACATCCATGCCATAGGTCCTGCACTGCTTGTTCCGTATGCAAAAATGCTGGGCATGAGGGTGGTGTTCACCCACCACGGGCCAGACTACGACCGAGACAAGTGGGGATTCGCCGCAAAAACGATGCTGAAACTCGGCGAGCGTATGGGTTGCATGTTCGCGGATGATGTGATTGTCATATCCGATGTTATCCGTAACCTGATTAAACGGAAATACAACCGCACGAGCCATGTCCACTTGATTTACAACGGGGTGTCGCAACCTGAAATATGTGACTATCCTGAATATTTCAATGAGCTTGGCATAGAGAAAGGTAAGTATATCCTTGGAATGTGCCGCTTTGTACCGGAAAAGAACCTGCACCATCTGATAGATGCATACGTCAAAGTAAAAGAACGGAATCCTGACCTGGATATAAAACTTGTATTGGCCGGAGATACAGACTTTGAAGACGATTATTCACGCAGTCTAAAAGAAGTGACGAGGAAGAATGGCGTTGTATTGACTGGATTTATCAAGGGACGTAAGCTACACTCTCTGCTAACTAACTGTCGTTGCTATTGCTTGCCGTCGAGTCATGAGGGTTTGCCGATCGCATTGCTGGAAGCCATGAGTTATGGCGTAAAAGTGATTGTAAGTAATATTCCGGCGAACAGAGAGGTAGGTCTGCAAGAATATGATTACTTTCCTGTGGGTGATATAGACGCACTTGCCGAAAAACTATCTACCGTAATAGAACGCCCGCTTGAACACATTGATTATGATATGGCAAAATATAACTGGGACAAGATTGCTGACCAAGTAACGACAGTTTATCAAAACCTGTAAACTTACATAATGAAGAGGCAATCATGCTATGGGTATAAAGGGAGATGGAATATGTACTGATGATGCAAGATAGATGAAAAGTTTAATGAATTGTGCTATATTTGCACAAAAACAATAAGTCCTTTATGATCCGTAAGATATTGACCACATACGCCACCTTGATGGAAGAATACCTTTCACGCTTCCACAGTCAGCCGGAAGGTCTTGCCACGGTGGGGCAAATCGGGAACAGCATGGAAGAGAAGCCCAACAAGATAGTGGTCTGCCTGTTGAACGTGGAAATGGAAACCACGGGAGGCATTGCGGCTCCCATGCAGCGGACTGAAGAAGGGTATGCACGGATGCAGCCTCCCCTGCTGCTGAACCTGAGCGTGATGCTGGCGGCGGTGTTCGACGAACGGCAGTATGCAGAATCGCTATCCTTGCTGACAGATACCCTGCGCTTTATCCAGTCGGTGCCGAAATTCGAGGTGTAAGTAAGCGTCCAAAACTGACGTATTGCCCGTTCAGATAGATGTGCCTACCTTCGCACTGTAAACATTAAAATTATAGTGACATGTACAGCAGTGAAGATTTTGAAAGGCTTTTCATCCGATACAAGGATGAGAAATGGCACAAAACCAAAAGGATCGATTCTGTAAAATGAAAGCTTTAAAAACTTCTCCACACTCAAATTTGTGAATCTCCCCAAGTATTCTTATCTTTGTAAACAGACAAGTCTGTGAGATTTGTAAATCTTATGTTTTTTAGTTCTTAAGCTGGAATCGAAGAAACGAGGGCTTGCCTGCATCTTTAACTAAAAATTGTCCTTATGCAAAAGAATTCTTATATACGGTTTGATTGGGCCATCAAAAGGCTGTTGAGAGACAAGGCTAATTTCAGCGTGCTGGAAGGATTGCTGACTGTGCTTTTGTGTGAAGAAATTCGTATAAAAGAGATTATAAAAGATGAGAAAGCCTATTGCGTATGGGACGATGCTCAAACAGACCGGATAGATATTAAGGCCAAAGACAAGAAAGGGGATGATATTGTGATTCGCATTCAGAACATGCGTAAGCTTTATTATCTGGAACGCATACGGTTTGGTACACCTGCTTTTGCGAAGCATATTTATCAAGAGGTAAATAAAGTATATTTAGTCAGTATCCTTTATTTCGATTTGGGAAAGGGTAATGATTATCTGTATCACGGGCAGAACTGTTTTATCGGCGTACATACGAATGATGAACTGCTAATTACAGCAAAAGAGGAAGGTGCTATAATCCAGAAGCTTCCCCAAGAGGTTTTCCCTGAATATTATTTAATCCGGGTGAATGAATTTAACCAGGTGGCAAAAACGCCGTTGGAGGAATGGGTGAAGTATCTGAAAACCGGCATTATCGATCCGGATACAACAGCGCCCGGCTTACCTGAAGCGCGGGAAAAGCTTCGTTATTATGATATGTCGCCAGAAGAACGGCATGAATATGACGAACATGTCAATGCCATCATGATTCAAAATGACGTGCTGAATACAGCAAAATTGGAAGGTCGTGCAGAAGGTAAATTAGAATATGCCAAAAATCTGAAACAACTGGGAGTATCGATTGATATTATAGCCCAGGCTACTGGACTTAGCCGGGAAGATATTGATAAGCTGTAAGCATATGAAACTGAAATACATGACGCATTTCGTAAACCCGTTTACGGATATCGGCTTCAAGATCATCTTCGGGCAACCTGCCAGCAAGGAACTGCTCATCACCTTGCTGAACGAGCTACTTGCGGGGGAGCATCACATTGAAGACTTGACGTTTATCGATAAGGAAGACAATTCGGACAACGTAAACGACAGGGGAATCATCTTCGACCTGTATTGCCTGACTTCGAGCGGGGAATACATCATCGTGGAGATGCAGAACCGGTGGCACAGCAATTTTCTGGACCGTACGCTGTATTACGTGTGCCGTGCCATCAGCCGGTTGATAGAACGTCCCATAACGGATGAAGTGGAATTGCCGATCGGCAGGAATGACAACGTAACAGACACGGTGAATGAGGCACCGCCCCGCTATGGTGACCGCTACAAACTCTCAACCGTGTACGGAATATTCCTGATGAACTTCAAGGAAGGGAAGTTAGAGCCGAAATTCCGTACGGACACGGTGGTGGCAGACCGTGAGAGCGGACGGACGGTGAACCCGCACTTCCGGCAGATATACCTGCAGTTCCCTTACTTCACCAAGCAGCTGGAGGAATGCGAGACATTGTATGACAAACTAATCTATGCACTGAAGAATATGAACGAATGGAACAGAATGCCGGATGCACTGAAGGAACAGGTGTTCAAGCATCTGGAACGGCTGGCTGCCGTAGCGAACCTGTCGGAAGCGAACCGTGTGGCTTATGATAAGGCAGTAGACCGTTTCTACGTGAGCCGTATTTACGAGGAGGACATGCAGGACCGAGTGGAGAACGCGATGCGGGAAGGAAGAGAAAAAGGAATGCAGGAAGGAAGAGAAGAAGGTATAAAAGAAGGAAGAGAAGAAGGTATAAAAGAAGGAATAAAAGAAGGAATAAAAGAAGGAATGGCTAAAAGTAAACTGGAGGATGCACAAAACTTGAAACGTTTAGGCGTTTCTACAGATATCATAGCGAAAGCTACAGGGCTTAGTCCAAAAGAAATAGCAAAGCTTTAGTTCCTATGTTTGTAATGTGCTAACGAAAGATAGCCACATTACAAACATAGGAACTAAGTGATAAAAAACGGTCTCTTAGAAGCTGTTTTGAATTTATCGTGCGCTGATTTGGGA
>ULXT01008626.1_pt1 | contig 21767 bp, 20 predicted proteins | sample 1961571 | NCBI WGS metagenome assembly ULXT01 (sample SAMEA4835846, study PRJEB28245) | human gut metagenome | biome: gut microbiome; material: fecal sample | place: Denmark | collected 2008
GATATGAATATCGTTTTTAGTGTGTGGTTTTGAAGGAACAAGAAAGGTAATGATTAGTGTCATTACCTCTTTTTTTTTTCCTCAAAATGTGATACAATGTAAACAGTTGAATCTGCTAATAATAACTTAGACGGATAAATGTATGGAGGCTATTTATGGATACAAATATATTATTGGAAAATGGAACGAATGAGATGGAGTTGCTTGAATTTACTATAGGGGATAACCATTACGGCATTAATGTTGCTAAGATAAGAGAGATACTCCCATATATGCCGGTTACGCCTGTACCTAATTCACATCCGTATATCGAAGGTATTTTTATGCCGAGAGATACGATGATAACGGTTATAGACCTTGCCAAGGCGACACACGGACAGGAGAACCCGGATACATCATCGGATATGCTTATTGTGACGAACTTCAATAAGCTTGATATAGCATTTCATGTACATAAGGTATTGGGAATTAACAGGGTGTCATGGGCACAGATTATTACACCTGATTCATCAATAAGTTCAGGTCAGGACAGCATTACCACAGGCGTTGTTAAGATAGATGGACGACTTATAATAATACTTGATTTTGAACATATCGTTAATGATATCGCACCGGAAACGGGACTTAAAGTGTCTGAAGTTGAGAAATATGCCGGACGTGACAGAAACAGTCTTCCTATATTCATAGCAGAGGATTCGGCACTTCTTATGAAGCTTATATCGGATTCATTGTCGAAGGCAGGATATGCTAATCTTGACATCTCACCAAATGGACAGGAATGTTGGGATAAGCTTGAGAAACTGGCCGGCCAGTATAAAGATAAAGTAACGGAGCATGTAAGCTGTGTTATAACAGATATTGAGATGCCTATGATGGATGGACACAGATTGACCAAGCTCATTAAGACCAATCAATATCTTAAAAATATTCCCGTTGTTATTTTCTCATCACTTATTAATGATGATATGAGAAGAAAGGGCGAGGCACTCGGAGCGGATTCACAGTTGTCCAAGCCTGAAATAGGACAGCTTGTAGAAGCAATAGATAAATTATTATTAAAATAAACCATTTTGTCGGAGGATATGATGGCTGAGAAAAATGAAGAAGAAGAATATCTTGACAGTCTATTAAATAGTGCAATCAAAAATGACAGTGAACTTGGTAACAATACAGCTGTTAAAGATGACACAGACCATAATAAGGAAGAAGCAGCGACATTGGATGAAATGTTCAAGGGTATGCAGACAGACGATGATAATGATGATACGGTAGACATTAATGATGAGAAGTCAACAGATGAGAAGATGAAGTTTGTCAATGACCTGAAGGATATAGTTGATCAGTCAGCGCAGGATGCATCCATATCAGATGCTATAGAAGCATTGAATAACGAGAGTACAATATCGGATGAAGAAACGGATTACAATCCGGACGTTGATAACGATTCTGAAACTGAGTCTGAAGATCCGGCTGATTTTGATTACAATGATGGTGAAACATCAGAACCTGTTCTTGATGATGTACCGGTATTGGATGATAATCTTAATATGCAGAGCATGAATGATTATCCGTCTGAACCTGCGATGAATAATGATTCCATACATAATGATATCACGGATTCCGGAATTGCAATGGCGGAGAATAATAATCCGGACGACGCCACACCTGAGAAGTCCAGGAAGAAAAAAAAGAATAAGAAAGATAAGAAAGATAAGAAAGATAAGAAAAAGAAAAAGGGACTTAAGTCTTTCTTTGTTGAAGAATACGACAATGGTGACGAGCCGGAACAGACTGATGATATGGCATTGAGCGATGCAGACATCAATAAGCAATTGATGGACGAGCTGTATCAGGATGCCGGGGGTGACGACGACCTGTCAGATATAGAAGAGAAGAGCGAGGAACCGGCCGAAGAAGAGAAACCGAAGAAACCTAAGAAAGAAAAGAAACCGAAACCGCCTAAGGAGAAGAAACCTAAGGCACCTAAAGTAAAGAAGCCGGTTGATAAGTCCGAACGCATCCAGCCTGATTTTGGTGCAATATTCAAAGCAGTCCTGATTGCTGCGGTCATATCTGCAGTGCTGATAGTCGGAACCAATATTTTCAACAAGAAGAGCACGATAGCGGATGCTGAGAATGCGTTTGATGCCGGAAATTACGAGGAGGCTAATGGATTGTTATCCGGACTTTCACTTAAAGGTGATGCTAAGGATTTATATAACAAGAATAAATTATTAGCTTCGGTACAACATGGACTTACGTCATATCAGCACTATGTTGATCTGAATAAAAAGGGAAGTGCGGTCGATGCATTAATTAAGACAGTCGGACGTAAAAATAAGTCGGAGGATCTTATAGAGGAATATGGAATCTCATCTCAGATGGATTCATTATATTCCAAGATTACGGCAGCACTTGAAGAGAATGGATTAACCGAGCAGCAGGCACTTGACTTATATAATATGGCAAGCCTTGAGGAATATACCGCCAAGCTTAAAGGATATGGTGCGTTGGTGAATGATAGTAAGAATAAGTGATATATTAAGGTGCTATGGGAAACTGTAGCACCTTTTAAAATTAATCGTGGTGTGCTATATTAAAAAAATAATGAAGTATGGTCTTTGATTTAGCGTAGCAATTTTTATAATAATAAATAATTGTTGTAACAAATTATTTTCGATTGTGTTTTAAGTTTTATCAATTGACTAATCTGAATTGTTTTTGTATACTTATGTTAGTTGAATAAAGTATATATAATAAAGAATTAGGAGGTTAGCTTATGTGTTACAAATATGATTCCAAATATCCAGATACTACTACCACTGTAAATAATGAAGGTAATCCTGGTGCTAATGATGATTATGGTTACGATGAGCATGATAATGATGAAGATGATAATTCCAATAAAGATTAACTTCCCCAAATAGGATAATGCAGTAATGTGAAAAGTGAATCAAGAGGATAGGTAGAAAAACTTTTGTTCTTGGCATATGCCAATATGTAACTGTTATATATAATGAAAGGGCGATAAGCAGTATTTATAAGCGTATCGCCCATAATTATCACAGAGTAATCTTATTTATAGAGTATTTCTCATAGTCTCGAAGATTAGTTTTTTGCTACTCTAAATATTTCTTATTATTTATGTCGACTTATCAATTTCAAATACTCCCTCAATAATATCTTTTAAAAAATATTCTTTTTTTATACATTTTGTAGTGTTTGAAATTGGATGAGTAGCAATAAATACAAATTGAATTTTTGTGTTTTCATTCATAGGGCATTTTTTAAAATCAATATTATAAGAAATTCTAATATCATAATTTGTGTGCTTGCCCCAAATGCTATATTTATCTACACGAATTACGGAAGATTTTTGGGGTTTAATTACGTTAGTTGTTAATATTTCATCGTCGTGCATCTTACAATATAAAAGTGTATATTTAATATTAGTACGCATAAAACATGCGTTATTTACAATTTTGATTTTGTAAATACCCCCGCTAGGGCAGTAGCAGATTTTATCGGAAAACTCAATTTTGGGTTTTACTAATAATAAAATTATATCAATGAATATTGAGACGACAATACTGGCAATAACTCTTATTAAAAAACTTTCCCAAATGTTCAACGTCATTACCTCCTGATATTTGTCATTTTGTATCAGAGATTAATTTCTAAAATGTCTAAGACAAATATTCTTTTCATCTATGGTTACCTTTTTCAAAAAAATAAAGAGGCTTGTATAAACTTCAAAGATTATTGTACAAAAAATTTAAATTCATAATTTATATTGAGAATGAATATGTCAAAATGTAATTTAAATATTTATCAAATGAAAACGATTTACGGTTATACTTGACAAATACAACAAATTTGCTGTAAGTTTATTACATAAACGGAGAAAAAAATATAATATGATACGAACCTTAATTGAAATGCCAATTTTTACCACTAAATGGCAGAATTTAGGGCTGACAGATAAGGATTTAAAAGATTTGCAAGAAAATCTTTAAAAAAGCCCTAAATTAGGAGATACTATTTCTAATATAGGTGGATTAAGAAAAATTCGTATTCCTATGGAGAATAAGGAAAACGAAGTGGTGTAATAGTAATCTATATAGATATTGAAGTAAAAGAGACAATATATTTTGTTAATGTATATTCAAAAGATGAAAAGGCGGACATGACACATGATGAGAAGAAAGCTTTAAGGGCGGTAGTAAAAAATTTAAAGGAGGAATAGTCATGAGTAAATTCTTAGATGATACAATGCAAGGTTTATTGGAAGCAGTAGCGATTGAACAAAAGCAAATTCCAGTTAGAGAAGTAGATGGTTTATCGAGTCGTACCTTTCGTGCTGAAGATATTGAAAATAGTTTAATTGATAATGTTGTAAAATTACGGAAAGAATCTAATATTTCTCAAAAAGAATTAGCTGATTTAACAGAAAGTAAACAACAAAGCATTTCGCGGTTTGAAAAGAAAACACATAGCCCGTCATTAGCTTTATTTGTCAAGATTATTGATGCGCTTGGTTATAAAATGGAAATTGTAAAAAAATATTTCTATTTAATATTATGTTATTTATTACAGCACCTAACAGAAAGTAAATCTGTTGGTGCTTTTTTATACTGTTTAATCCTACAAGAATTAAAGAAGTTCTTGCATTTACCGCTTTTACGCGGTATATTAAAAACATGTAGTTGGCTATACATAGATAGCTGTGAAAAGCATCCATTACATTGAATGGTAGAGGTATTAATGACAATTTATAGTTATCTTATACAAAAGAGGAGGTTGATTTATGAACAAAAAGAGGATAGCATTACATATTATAATACCAATTTTGCTTACAATATTATCATATTTCGTTTCGATTTCATTCATATTTAAGATACCAGATCCAAGTGGTATTGGATATACACTTGAAACATATCTATTTGCATTTATATTTGCATTTGGAGTATTAGCTGTTTCATCAATTGTGTCTGCAATATTATATGTTGGAAATAAGAAGAAATAACTATATAGAAGAGAGTAATTCAAGAATTGCGGATATATCTGGTAAAAAATCGTAGAGTAGTAAGAGGAGAGACTTGTTTATAGATGAGCCTCTTTATTTATTGTGTAAAAGTAAATGCGAGACCGTTTCAACTTTTGTGTAAACGTTAAAAACTGATATAAGATTTGTGAATAGTTACAAATGGGTAGAGCCGATTTTTTAGGTTCTGCCCATATCTGCATTATACAGGATATTGCCAATTCCTCATCCGGTCCTTCATCCAAAGCACCTTCTGGAAGAACAGACATCATGTCACGCATGATGCTATTTACATAGGTGTAGGTGCCATCTTTGATGCAGATATCTTTATTTTCAGATAGTAACGCATCATTTCCCTCATTGTTGCACATTCAGAGAGTCACGCTTGAGAGATAGGTTAAATAATAATAATCTTGATATGCCACCACATCATAAATATCACTGCTTATCAGAGTAATGTGAGAAAATATCTTCTACAAGTTTGTTAGAAGCTGTGACCATATTCTCACGAGAAAAATCAGCACATGCGTCAGTAGTATATGGATCAGCTATTAAACCATTCCAAATACAACAGTAATTGTTTTTTGTATAATATACTGCAATCTATGCATTTTTCGTTTTCATGATTTCCCATAAATAACGGCTTCCCTTTTGTTGCAAGTTCCATGTATATATTATAAACGATTGCTGCAATTTTGTCATTCATTTCAGAGTGGAAAACAGATTTAAAAAATAGACAATGAGTTTGGAATGTGCTACAATCCAATGTAGTACACAGATGTTAGAGTATTGCTTGGTTTGAAAGGAATAGACAGAATGATAGCAATTATAGATTATGATGCCGGAAATATAAAGAGCGTTGAGAAAGCGCTTGAGTATCTTGGACAGGAGACGGTTGTCACGAATGACAGCAAGCTGATTAAGAGTGCAGACAAAGTTGTGCTTCCGGGTGTCGGATCGTTTGGTGATGCTATGGAGAGACTGAATAAGTATGGCTTGACAGATACGATACGCGAGGTTGCTGATATGGGAAAGCCTTTTCTGGGAATATGCCTGGGATTGCAGCTGTTATTTGACAGCAGCGAGGAATCACCGGGAGTCGAAGGTCTTGGGATATTGCCGGGAAAGATAATCAGGTTCCCGGAAGACAAAGGCTTTAAGATACCGCAGATAGGATGGAATTCACTGGATATTAAGCCGGGTGCAAGGCTGTTTAAGGGCGTGCCGGATCAGTCATATGTGTATTTTGTACATTCGTATTACCTGAAGGCGGATGATGAGAATATTGTGGCTGCGACAAGCGAGTATGCGGCACATGTGCACGCATCGATTGAGAAGGATAATATTTTTGCATGTCAGTTTCATCCGGAAAAAAGCGGTGAGATTGGATTAAAGATACTTGAGAATTTTGCGAATCTGTAGGAGTTGTCATATGTATACCAAAAGAATAATACCATGCCTGGACTGTAATAACGGAAGGGTAGTTAAAGGAACTAATTTTGTTAATCTGAGAGATGCCGGAGATCCGGTTGAAGTGGCGGCAGCATATGATAAAGCCGGTGCGGATGAACTTGTATTTCTTGATATAACGGCAACGTCCGACGGAAGGAATACGACAGTTGACCTTGTAAGGAGAGTTGCAGCCAAGGTTTTTATACCTTTTACGGTAGGAGGCGGAATCAGGAGCATTGAAGATTTTAAAGTACTCCTAAGGGAAGGCGCGGATAAAATATCGATAAATTCGGCGGCAATAGACAGACCGGAGCTGATAAGTGAGGCAGCATTAAAGTTTGGAAGCCAGTGTGTTGTGGTTGCGATAGATGCGAAACACAGAATAGATGGCGATGGCTGGGAAGTGTATAAGGCCGGAGGCCGGATTAATACAGGACTTGATGCTGTGGAGTGGGCGAAGAAAGCATATGAGCTTGGCGCCGGAGAAATACTTCTTACAAGTATGGATGGAGACGGGACAAAGGCAGGATATGATATAGAGCTTACGAGGACAATTGCGGACAGTGTGGGAATTCCGGTAATTGCATCCGGCGGAGCAGGAACGATGGAGCATTTTTATGATGCTTTTGCTAAAGGACATGCAGAAGCAGCACTTGCGGCATCACTTTTTCACTATAAGGAATTAGAGATAACGGATTTAAAGAAATATCTTAAAGATAAAGGTATTTCAGTGAGGATTTGATAATGGCAGCGATAAATAACGATTGGCTTAAAGCAATGTCGGAAGAATTTCATAAGCCGTATTACAGAGATTTATTTTATTTTGTTAAAGATGAATATTCCAAGGAGGTTATATACCCACCGGCAGATGATATTTTTAATGCATTCCATTTTACACCGCTTAACAAGGTAAAGGTTCTGCTGCTTGGACAGGATCCCTATCATAATGTGAATCAGGCGCACGGACTCAGTTTTTCGGTTCCGCCGGATCAGAAAGAGATACCGCCATCATTGCAGAATATCTATAAAGAACTGCATGATGATCTGGGATGCTATATACCGAATAACGGATATCTCAAACATTGGGCGGACCAGGGTGTATTGTTGCTCAATACCGTGCTTACCGTAAGAGCACATCAGGCAAATTCACATCAGGGCAGAGGCTGGGAACAGTTCACTGACGCGGTCATTCAGGCGGTCAACGCGCAGGACAGACCGATTGTGTATCTGTTGTGGGGTGCGCCGGCAGGTAAGAAGGCAGCTATGCTCACGAATCCGAAGCACCTTGTGCTCAAGGCACCGCACCCGAGCCCGCTTTCGGCGTACAGAGGCTTCTTTGGATGCAGGCATTTCAGTAAATGCAACGAATTTCTTAAGGCCAATGGGGTTGAACCGATTGACTGGCAGATACCGAATATTTAACAGAATATGTTTTTTGGAAGCAGGGTGAAAATTCATCCTGCTTTTTTGAGACCAAAGGGGTGTAAATGCGTACATAATAGGTGAAAGCGCTTTTGAATTAGGCAAGGGAGGTGAACAGCGTGAATGATTCAGAGATTATAGAGCTTTATTTTCAGAGAGATGAGCAGGCTATTAAGGAAACGGATTCAAGATACGGAGGACTTTGTCACCATATTGCATATAATATTTTAAACAACAAAGAAGATGCGGAGGAATGTGTTAGTGATGCTTATGTCGGTGTATGGAATGCAATACCACCGGCGAGACCGGACAATTTTATGGCTTTTATAAGCAGGATAATCAGAAATTTATCGTTAAAAAAACTGGAATTTATCACCCGCGATAAGCGTTCAAGAGATATGTCGGTTTCGCTCGAAGAGCTTGAAGCGGTCCTTCCGGATGAAAGATGTGTGAAAGATATTACCGGGGAAGAGCTTGGAAGCGCCATAAGCAGATTTTTACGCGGACAGAAGGCGGAAGCCAGAAATGTTTTTATCCGGAAATACTATTTTTTTGACTCCGTTAAGGAAATTGCGGCAAGATACTCATTTACTGAAAGCAAAGTGAAAAATATGTTGTTGCATACCCGTAAGAAGTTAAGAGATTATCTGGTAAAGGAGGATATCTGGATATGAAAATAGTAAACGCAATAGGAAATATTGATGATAAGCTGATTGAATCAGCGGAAAAAAGCAGCCGGAAACCGCGGCGTTTGTGGGTAAAGTGGTGCAGTGCGGCTGCTACGGCAGTTGTGTTGGTGCTTGCCGGCATTCTGATAGCGCCGCATCTGACACATAATAACAATAGCGGTGGCGAACGCGTATACAAATACCATGTCAACGGAGCTGAGAGCAATATTGCGTGGCCGTGGAAATACCTTACCGATGGTGAAAAATATCGTACCATAAGTCTGGACAACACGACATATAGTATAAGAAATTGTCGCATAATCGGTGATGAATTTCTGGGAGAAACAATCGGCGATGCAGTGGCGTCCGGAACGGATGATACAACAGGTAAGAAATATACGGCAACATTTAAGGTACGAAAGATTAAAGGAATTGCGCCTGAATATATGGTGGCAGCCGGAAATGACAAAGATTTCTATGTATATATGGTGAGTGACTTCAAGGATCCGGCTACCGTCGGTGAACTGTTAGAAAACTATAACCTTAGACAGAATATGCGTTTGGACAATTTTACGGAATGTTACGGATATGATGAAAAAGGCAATTACAGCATAGAGAATGATTCGTATATTTGGGATGTATTAACGGGAAATTCGGACGCAAAACTGTGTTCAGATGATGCATTTAACAGGGATGGCATTGAGTATCTGACATTCTGCGTGAGTTCAGACGCACTTGGCGTGTATAAGAAAGTGATTTATATATCTGAAAGCGGGTATCTTGAAACCAATATTCTGGATTACGGTTACACATATTATATCGGGGAAAAAACAGCGCGTGAAATTATTGATTATGCCAGAAAGAACGGCAGAAAAGCAGAAAAAGTCGTATACGAGGCATCAATAGATGGTACGCTGACTGAAATAGGCGACGGATATGTTCTTATAGATGACAGCATTCTTTGCGAAGATGCCGGAAAAGGCAGAGTGTACAAGGTTTACACTGATGACATAAGGATGAGAAGATGTATTGAACTCGGAAATATCCAAACCGGAGATATAGTGTCCGCAAAGTACGATGGCGATATTTCCGAAAATAATGAAGTGAGCGGGGCATACTCGATATATACCGGAGAGCTTGTCAGCGGCGGACTTGTAATACCGGAGTAACTAATAATACAATATTAAAAGGTGTAAAAGCTCATAACTTTTACACCTTTTTGTTTTATATGTTTTTCATTGCTGTTGCAAGCATGAGTTTAATTCTGTTAAGCTGGTTGACTTCGCTTGCACCGGAATCATAATCGACGGCGATGATGTTGGCATCAGGGAATGCCTGACGGATTTCCTTGATGACACCCTTACCAACGATGTGGTTAGGCAGACAGCCGAACGGCTGACAGCATACGATATTCTTGGTGCCGCTGTTGATCAACTCTACCATTTCACTTGTGAGCAGCCAGCCTTCACCGGTCTGGTTACCGCTTGATACATACGGAACGGAAAGTTTCTGCAGATCCGAGATATGCATCGGTGCATGGAAACGTTTGCTCTGTGCGAGAAGTCTGCCGGAACGCTTTCTTAAGCCTTCAAGGAGTGTGATGACAGTTTTATTGATCATCAATGACTTACGGCTTGCTCCAAGATGCTCTGTCTTAAAGTAAGCATTCTGTGCACAGTACAGGAAAAATCCCATAAAATCAGGTACAACGGCTTCGCAGCCTTCCTTTTCCAGAAGTTCGACAATATTGTTATTAGCGGTAGGATGGAATTTGACAAGTATCTCACCGACAACGCCGACACGCGGTTTGGTTATATCAAGAAGCGGGAGATTATCAAATTCATCTATTATCTGTTTAACAACTTTATTGAATTTGCGGACCGACAAATGCGGGTCATCAAAACTCTTCGCACATAAGTCGCGCATTTTATCTGCCAGTGCGTTGGCTGAACCCGGAACCTTTTCGTAAGGCCTTGTCCTGTAGAGGACGTTCATGATTACATCACCATATTGTAAAGCCATCATGGCTTTCTTGAGAAGAGTATAATTATATTTCAGTCCTGAATTATGTTCAATACCCTGAGCACTGAGTGAAATTACAGGGATGTGTTCAAGACCGGCTTTTATAAGAGCTCTTCTGATAAACCCGATGTAGTTGCTTGCACGGCATCCGCCTCCGGTCTGTGTGATTACGACCGCAGTACGGTTCAGATCATATTTGCCGGAAAGGAGAGCTTCCATAATCTGACCGGTAATTATGATTGAAGGATAGCATGCATCGTTATTAACGAATCTGAGTCCGGTGTCAACAGCCGATTTGTCCATGTTCTGCAGCATTACAAAACGGTACCCGCATGAATTGAGTGCTGGTTGTAAAATATTAAAATGCATTGGTGAGAGCTGAGGACAAAGTATTGTATATTTATCATCCTGCATTTCCTTGGTGTATTCAACACGCTGATATGCGGCCGGTTGGATTCTGCGTACATATTTGTTATGTTCGCGTACCTTAAGGGCAGCGATAAGCGAACGGATTCGGATTCTTGCCGCACCGAGGTTATTGACCTCATCAATCTTAAGGACTGTATATATTTTGCTTCCGGATGAGAGAATGTCATTAACACAGTCCGTTGTCACGGCATCAAGTCCGCATCCGAAGGAGTTAAGCTGAATCATATCGATGTCATCCCGGGTCTTTACGTAACTTGCGGCTGCGTAGAGACGGGAGTGGTAAGTCCACTGATCCATTACAATTATAGGACGTTCAACCTTGCCGAGATGACAGATGGAATCCTCTGAAAGTACGGCAATGCCGTAGGAATTGATAAGTTCCGGTATTCCGTGGTTGATCTCCGGGTCAATGTGGTAAGGACGGCCTGCAAGGACAATGCCACGGCGTCCTGTTTCTTCAAGATATTTAAGGATTCTTTCACCCTCTGCGCGGATCTGCATACGGCAGGAAATCATTTCGTCCCAGCCTGCTTTACATGCGGCTGCGGTTTCGGATGCTGGAATGCCGAATTCCTTCTCAAATACCTTGCAAAGCTCTTTGCTTGCAACCTCTTCATTGGCAAATGAGATGAACGGATTCATGAATCTGACATCATTATCCTTGAGTTCTTCCATATTGTTTTTGATGTTTTCGCCATATGAGGTGACAATAGGACAGTTGAAATGATTATTGGTGGTCTCATCTTCACATCTCTCATATGGGATACATGGCATAAATATGAACTTAATGCCCTGATGTATCAGCCAAGATACATGTCCGTGGACAAGCTTGGCCGGATAACATTCCGATTCACTTGGAATGGATTCTATGCCGAGTTCATATATCTGTCTGCTTGATTTAGGTGAAAGCACAACCCTGAAACCAAGCTTTGTGAAAAATGTATGCCAGAATGGGTAGTTCTCATACATATTAAGGGCTCTTGCAAGGCCTACGGTTCCGCGCGGAGCCTTATCAGGGTCAAGCGATTTGTATGAGAAAAGAAGCTTATTCTTAAATTCATACATATTAGGAAGGTGGTCCTTGTTACGTTCCTTTCCGAGACCGCGTTCACAACGGTTTCCGGAGATGAACTGGCGGCCGCCGTTGAATTTATTAATCGTGAGAAGACAGTGGTTATTACATCCCTGACATCTTGTCATGCTTGTTTCATATTTAAGTGCCATTATCTGTTCAAGACCAAGCATGGAGCTTTCCTGACCTTCATAACGCTCGCGCGCGATGAGTGCCGCACCGAAAGCACCCATAATTCCTGCAATATCAGGTCTAATGGCTTCGACTCCGGCTATTTTCTCAAAACTTCTGAGTACGGCGTTGTTATAGAAAGTACCGCCCTGGACTACGATATTTTTGCCGAGCTCTCTTGCATCTGAAAGCTTGATAACCTTGTAAAGGGCGTTCTTGATTACGGAATATGCAAGTCCGGCAGAGATGTCGGCGACGGTTGCGCCTTCCTTCTGTGCCTGCTTAACCTTGGAGTTCATAAATACGGTGCATCTGGTTCCGAGGTCTATAGGATGCTCCGCAAAAAGAGCGGCTTTGGCAAAATCCTGAACCGAATAGTTGAGGGATTTGGCAAATGTCTCGATGAACGAACCACAGCCTGAAGAACATGCTTCATTAAGCTGTACGCCGTCAACCGTGTGATCCTTAATCTTAATGCATTTCATGTCCTGACCGCCGATATCAAGTATGCAGTCTACTTCCGGGTCGAAGAAGGCAGCGGCGTAATAATGCGAAACCGTCTCAACCTCGCCTTCATCAAGCATGAGTGCGGATTTGATAAGCGCTTCACCATATCCGGTAGAGCAGGAACGGACGATATGTACATCCTCGGGAAGCTTATTATATATGTCGGTAATTGCCCTGATGGATGTGGCAAGAGGGCTTCCGTTATTGTTATCGTAGAACGAGTAAAGAAGGGTTCCGTCCTCAGCAACGAGGGCGACCTTGGTTGTTGTTGAACCGGCATCGATACCCATATAGCAGTTGCCCTTGTATGTGGCAAGATCACCTTTTTTAACGGTTGCTTTGTCATGACGTGCAATGAAGTCGTCATATGCTTTCTTATCAGCAAAAAGCGGTTCCATACGTTCAACTTCAAAATCCATCTTAATGTTGGACGAGAGTCTTTCAATAAGTGCATCAATGTCTGCTTCGGCATCTTCTTTGTAAGCCAGTGCTGAACCGATTGCAGCAAAGAGGTGCGAGTTATCCGGAGCAATTATGTACTCATCGGTAAGATGAAGTGTCCTGATAAATGCTTCTTTGAGTTCGGAAAGAAAGTGCAGTGGGCCGCCTAAGAATGCGACATGTCCGCGTATCGGCTTACCGCATGCGAGACCGCTTATTGTCTGGTTGACAACAGCCTGAAAAATAGAGGCGGATAAATCCTCTTTCGTGGCACCTTCATTAATGAGCGGCTGGATATCGGTCTTGGCGAACACACCGCATCTGGCTGCGATAGGGTATATTGCTTTATAATTCTTGGCATACTCATTAAGACCGGCAGCATCAGTCTGAAGCAGTGACGCCATCTGGTCAATGAATGAGCCTGTACCGCCGGCACAGATTCCGTTCATTCTCTGATCGATACCGCCTGTAAAATATATGATTTTGGCATCCTCACCACCGAGCTCGATTGCGACATCGGTCTGCGGTGCATAGTGGCGCAGCGCAGTTGATACGGAAACAACCTCCTGGTTAAATGGAATTTCAAGATGGTTGGCGAGTGTAAGTCCGCCGGAACCGGTAATCACGGGATGTACCGAAATAGGACCCGTTATTTCGCGGGCCTTTCTTAAGAGATTTGCTAAAGTATCCTGAATATTGGCATAATGTCTCTCATAATCGGAAAAAATTATGTCATCATTATCATTCATCAATGCAACCTTTACGGTTGTGGAACCGATATCGATTCCAAGTTTGTATAAATTACTCATATTGTGCGGCGTAAAGTGCCGTACCTCCTTATAAAAATCAATTAAATTTAACAATTTCTTAACAAATCTTTATTATATATGAAAGAACTTCTTTTTTCAACTGTGATGATGTAAAAAAAATATTAAAAAAAACTAAAGTAAACGGAATTCTTGACAAAGCATTATGGGTAAAATATAATTAGTTGAATGAAAAATTTGAAACGGAAGGAAGTGGACATATGGAAAGCGGACCTGATAATTATCACAGTTGTACCTTGGGAAAATACTATTTTCATATGGCTGCGGACTGTATGCGTTAGACGGGCTTTCAGAAATCCAACCGTAGCCATAAGGAGGAACTATGGTTAAGATTTTTAAGACTGCCGAAAGCGGAGTCCTTCAGATTGAGAATTTTGAACCCGGATGCTGGGTGGCTATGACGAACCCGACAGCCGAGGAACTGCATGAGGTTGCGACCAGATATGATATCGATGCTACTGATATGAGGGCACCTCTTGATGAAGAAGAACGTTCAAGAATTGATGTCGAGGATAATTATACACTTATCCTTGTTGATATACCTACTATTGAGGAGAGAAATGAGAAGGATTGGTATGGTACAATACCATTATCGATTGTGTTATGCAATGACACGATAATTACTGTCTGTCTTGAAGATACTCCGGTTCTCACGGCCTTTATGGACGGAAGAGTCAGGAATTTCTATACACATATGAAGACGAGATTTATTTTTCAGATACTTTACCGGAATGCGACGCTGTATCTGAATTACCTCAGAATTATTGACAGACGAAGCGACAGCATAGAACAGAAGCTTCATGAGGCTACGCGTAATAAAGAACTTATCGAACTTCTCGAATTGGAGAAATCCCTTGTGTTCTTCACAACATCGCTTAAGGCGAATGAGATAGTTCTTGAGAAACTGCTTAAGTTCAGTGCCATCAAGAAATATCCGGAGGACGAGGACCTTATAGAAGATGTAATTGTAGAGAATAAGCAGGCTATTGAGATGGCCAATATATACAGTGGAATTCTTAACGGAACGATGGATACTTTCGCATCGGTTATATCCAATAACCAGAACAGTGTTATGAAGTTTCTTACCACGATAACAATTGTGCTTTCAATCCCTACCATGATTGCCAGCTTTTACGGAATGAATGTCAAGTCGTTTTCAATGCCGTTTGCTGACAGCGAATGGGGATTCCCGATTGTAATAGGAATATCACTTATTATATCGTTGATAATAGCATTTATCTTCCGTAAAAAAGACTTGTTTTAGAAAGCAGGAGATGACATAATATGAATTTTATATATAAACTGGAACATAAATTCGGCAGGTTTGCCATACGTAATCTTTCACTTATACTGATTCTGTGTTATGTGGCGGGATATATTATCGAATTTGCGGCACCGGCATTTATGGAGTATCTCACACTTAATCCATACGCAATCGTACACGGACAGGTGTGGAGAATTGTAAGCTGGATCCTTATTCCGCCGGGAGAGAATAATATATTCTTTGCGATAATCATGCTGGTGTTCTATTATTCAATAGGAACGTCGCTTGAGAGGACATGGGGAACATTCCAGTATAATCTTTATCTGTTTGCCGGTATGTTTTTTACATTAATCGGAAGCTTTCTTATGATGGGCTTCTGCTATTTGTTCAGACCGGAACTTTTGAACGGAATATACAGTGAATACACTGTTTTTGAGTCACTTTCATATGTGTTCAGCACATATTATGTCAATATGTCGATATTTCTGGCATATGCTGCGACATTCCCGGATAATCAGGTGCTGTTGATGTTTATTATACCGATCAAGGTTAAATGGCTGGGCGTTGTATATGGTGCTTTCCTTGTGTATGAGATGATTTCCGGCATGTTAATGAATGGGAACGTTGGATTTGTATATCCTTTTGTGATAGGTTCTTCGATGCTCAATTTTATTGTATTTTTCTTCACAACGCGCAATTATATCCGGATGAACCGCTCACAGCGGAAGATGCACCGCGATTTTGCCAGAAAGCAGAGAACTGATAAGGCGGCACGGAATGCAGGAATCACCAAGCACCGTTGTGCGGTCTGTGGAAGAACGGAGAAGGACGGGGATGACCTCGTATTCAGGTTCTGCTCCAAGTGTGCAGGCAATTATGAATATTGCCAGGATCATCTGTACACGCACATTCACAAGACTAACTAAGCAGAACAGGAATATTTATACCCGCTATGCCGGCTGACACGGTGTGGCGGGATTTTTTTCACGCAATTGTCACATTAAATACACAAATAAAACATTTTTTGGACTAATTTTAACCATAAATTTTCCATATAATATTTTGTAAATTGGCTGAATGTAAGGAGGAATCAGTTGTGATTGAAGTTAAGAATCTGGTCAAGAAATATGGCAGTCATACAGCCGTTGACAATCTGTCGTTTACACTTGAACCGGGAAGAATTTACGGTTTTCTGGGACCGAACGGTGCCGGTAAATCCACTACAATGAATATAATAACGGGATATCTTGGTGCGACAAGCGGTGATGTCATAATAGACGGACATAATGTGCTTGACGAACCGGAGGAAGCCAAGAAATGCATAGGATACCTGCCGGAGATACCGCCGCTTTATACGGATATGACTGTTAACGAATATCTGCATTTTGCCGCGAAGCTTAAGAAACTTCCGAAAGATAAATCAGAGGATTTCATCGAACAGGCGAAGGAGATGGCTCATGTCAAGGATGTGGAGGGCAGGCTTATAAAGAATCTGTCCAAAGGTTACAGACAGAGAGTCGGACTTGCATATGCGGTCCTTGGTTTTCCGGATATAATAATACTTGATGAGCCGACAGTAGGTCTTGACCCGAAGCAGATTATCGAGATAAGGGACCTTATTAAAGAACTTGCGAAGAATCATACGGTCATTTTAAGTTCGCATATTCTTTCGGAAGTCAGTGAAGTATGTGATTATGTATTGATAATATCCCATGGACGTCTGGTTGCCAGCGATACGATAGATAATCTGTATAAATATATGGGTGAGACATGTGAACTTGAGATTCTGGCCAAAGCTGACGAAGGAAGCTTCAGAAATGCCATTGCAGAGGTGCCGGGAATAAATGAAACGGAATGTAAGACAGAAGATGATTTTGTCAAGGCAACGATTGATTATGACGGCAAGGATGATACACTTGAAGCTGTTTTCTATGCACTGGCACAGAGCCGCATACCGGTTTATGAAATGCATAAAATAACCAAGTCGCTTGAGGAACTCTTCATTGAGCTTACAGCCGACACAAAGGAGGCCGAATAATGGGTGCAATATTTTCAAAAGAAATTAAATCCTTCTTTAATTCTATGTTGGGATATGTTTTCTGCGCGGTAATGATTATCCTGATAGGAATATATTTTTACATATATAATCTTTCATATGGATATCCGAGGTTCTCATATTCACTTATGAGTGCGCTTTCGATAATGATGTTTGCAACGCCGCTTTTGACAATGCGTTCTTTTGCCGAGGAAAGAAAGAGCCGCACCGACCAGATGCTTCTTACGACACCGGTCAGGATATGGCAGATTGTGCTTGGCAAATTCCTGGCATATGCGGTTATATATGCAATACCGTTGCTTGTGTCATGTCTGTGCCCGCTTATCATTAATCTTAAGGGAAGCACATCATATCTTAAGGTTGACTATCTCACAATATTTACGGCGTTCTTCTTTGGACTTGTGTACATCAGCATTGGTGTGTTCATATCATCACTTACGGAGAGCCAGATCATAGCGGCTGTCGGTTCGTTTGCGGCTGTATTCCTGCTGGTGTTCTGGAGCGGACTTACCGGATACATACCGAACACGGTAATGGCAGCACACATCGGTCTTATGGTTCTGCTTGTACTTGTGTTCCTTATAATATATGCTTTGACAAAGAACTGGATAATTGCCGGAGCAATCGGCGGCGCAGGATTTATAGCATTACTGGCTGTTCGCCTTGCAAAGTCATCCTTACTCAGTACATGGCTCAATGCAGTTACCGATAAAATGGATTTATCCAAACCTATATCGAACATTGCGTATTACAATCTGTTTGATATAAGCGGAATAGTAATGTATATTTCCATTATTTTTGTCTTCCTTATGCTGACTGTTTCAAGTCTTAATAAGAGAAGATGGAGCTAGGAGGTCAGCCATGAAGAGAGAAAAACATAATTTAATCGGAACAAAGGCTTTTAGAAAAGGTTCTTATTCCACGGTGATTATGGTAGTAATAATTGCTATTGTAATAGCGGCCAACGTGATGTTTTCAAAGCTTCCGACGGCTGCCAGAAATATTGATGTCAGCAGTAACAATCTGTATTCAATAGGTGATACCACACATTCGGTTCTTGACGGATTGAAGAATGATGTTGAGATAATTGTAATTAAAGATAAAGAAAGTACGGATAAGAGAATTTCAACACTACTTGCTAAATATGCCGATTATTCGGACCATATCAAGGTTACATATAAGGATCCGGTCCTTTATCCTTCGGTTCTTACCACATATGATACAGAGGAAAACAATATCGTTATCAAATGTGATGCCACAGATAAGACCACAAAAGTTGCATTCAGTGACATAATCGTTACATCAACCTCTTACTACGGAAGTACGTATGAGACGTCTTTTGACGGAGAGGGCCAGCTTACCAAAGCAATCGATTATGTATCCAATGAAAACAACAAGCTTATATATACAATAAGCGGACACGGTGAGAGCGATCTCGGGAAAAATATATCGGGACTTATATCCAAATCGAATTTCAATGTGAAATCCGTCAACCTTCTCGTAGATAACGGAATCCCGGATGATTGTGATATGCTTATATGCAACCAGCCGACGAAGGATCTTGCCGATGATGAGCTTAAGCTTCTCAGAGAGTATATGGAAAACGGCGGCAAAATGACAGTTGTATTAGCTGATACTACGACCGAAACACCGAATTTTGACGCGCTTATGGCAGATTACGGAATTTCAAAGGTAAACGGATATATCGCCGATACCGAGAGGTATTACGGACAGAATGTATATCAGATTTTCCCTAATTATAGCTCTGGCGACATAACCGGCAAATTCGGTTCGGAAGAATATACACTTTTATTTGGTTCGCTTGGATTGAAAGTTGAGGAAACAGACGGAGTTACGGTTGATGAATTTCTTACAACATCCGATAAAGGCGCAGCCGTTGTCGGTGAGAATGATTATACCGAAGGCAAATATACGCTTGCCGCAGCCGCAACAAAAGACGAATCAAGATTTACTGTTTTTGGCTCGGCTTCGATCATTGATGATGAATTTACGTCATATTACACGAATCTTATGGACCTGCAGGTGTTCATGAATTCGATAACAGCTAATTTTGATGATGTCAGCAACATATCGATAGACAGCATAAGCCTTCAGACAACATATAACACGATAGCCAACGGAAGCGGAATCGGTGCCATATTTATAGGTATAATTCCGGTAGCGCTTCTTATCCTCGGATTCTTAAGATGGTTTGGCAGAAGAAAGCTTTAGAGGTGGTGCAGAATGAATAAACAGATTAAAATAATAATAATTCTTGCATCAATCCTTGTAGTGCTCGTTGCCGGAAATATCATTATTAAGAAAGTAACGAAGTTCAACTCTGAAAAAAGCCAGAAAGAAAGTGAAGCGGAATCGTTGGCTGCTGCAATTAAGGTTAATGATTACGATGAACTTTCAGCAATAAGCTTCGGAGATTTTACTTTTACATGTAAGGACGGTACGTGGAATTATGACGGAGACAGTGAATTTCCGCTGGACTCATCAATTATTAAGAAAATAGCCGATGAATTTGCAGGACTTCCGGCAAGCCGGGAAATCAGTAATGCGGATTCGATAGAAAGCTACGGGCTTAAGGATCCGGCATATACCGTGAAAATCACATCCCCGGACGGTGGCAGACAGACTATTTATATAGGTAAAAGCTATGACAGCGAATACTATGTAAAGGATGCAGAAAATGATACGGTATATACATGCAGCATTTCCTGTATGGATGATATCAAGGCGGATGAGATAGCGCATTTTGCCAGGATAGACAGTGTCAATACAGTCTGGAACAGCAAATATTACAGTTTCAGCCTTGCAAGTAAGGACGGCAGCAGCCTTGTACTTAATAAGGACAGAAGCGTGGATGTATATTCGGAAGATGAGACAGATGAGAATGGTGATAAAGTTCCAAATGTTGTGTGGAATGCATCCGTAAACGGAGGCGAAGCATATGAAGTCACGGATACGACAGATTTATCATCTGTGCGTAATGCACTTGACATAACATATGACGGATGTCTTGAATATAAATCGGATGATAAAACGCTTGCCGCATATGGTCTGGATGACCCGACGTGCACTATTAAGATAGGGTACACAGATGAGAATGATAAAGATTCCGTCATTACATTAACAATAGGAACACTTGATTCGGATAATAAAACATACAGCATCAAGTCAGACAAATCAGATGCGATATACTATATTACAAGCAGTAAGGCAGACGCGATCAAGAACTGTTTTTCGTATGATTTTAAATCCGATGAGACAGAAACAGATGCGGATACGGCAGCAGAATAAAAAGTACTTGCATTTTATTTGAGAGTATGATATTATTTTATAGTCAATGATGATTTTACTAGGAGTGAGCTTTTCGGAGCTCACTCTTTTGTATGGAAAACAAATGCCATAGAAAGGATGTGACAGTGTGGCAAAACGTGACGATTACGAAGCCATGGCAGAGAAGCTTATTATGCCGATAATCGAATCCAACGGATACGAGCTTGTGGATATTGAGTATGTCAAAGAAGGTCAGAATAATTACCTCAGGGCATATATTGATAAGCCGGGCGGAATTACCGTGGATGATTGTGAAGTGGTAAGCAGAGCATTCAGTGACAAGCTGGATGAGAAGGATTTTATTGCAGAGTCCTATATATTGGAGGTAAGCTCCCCGGGACTTGGCAGACCGTTCAGGAAAGACAAGGATTTCGAACGCAATATCGGTGAAGAAGTTGAACTTAAATTATATAAGCCGGTTGAGCATAAGAAAGATTATGTCGGACTTCTGAACGCATATGATAAGGACACGGTCACTATCGGACTGGAAGATGGCAGTGAGAAGGTTTTTGAGAGGCGTGATATCGCCGTTATAAGACAGACTGTATATTTTTAGATAATTAGGAGGATAAATGAAAAAATGAACAGTGATTTAATGGAAGCACTCAGTGCTCTGGAAAAAGAAAAGAAAATCAGCAAAGACACCTTAATTGAGGCAATAGAAAATTCACTTCTTACGGCCTGCAAGAACCATTACGGTAAAGCGGACAATTTTATTGTCAAAGTTAATCCGGATACAGGAGATTTCTCAGTGGTTGCGGCTAAAGAAGTTGTTGAGAATGTAGAGGATGACGTTACGCAGATAAGTCTCGCAAAAGCAAAAGAGATTAATTCCAAATACGACATCGGGGATACCGTAAACATTGATGTCAAGTCGGCAGAACTCGGAAGAATCGCAATCCAGATTGCCAAGAATGTAATTCTTCAGAAAATCCGCGAGGAAGAGCGCAGGGTTCTTTATGATGATTATTACAGCAAAGAAAAAGATGTTATGACCGGTGTGGTACAAAGATATGCCGGACGTAATCTTATAATTAATCTCGG
>ULXT01062896.1_pt1 | contig 21367 bp, 20 predicted proteins | sample 1961571 | NCBI WGS metagenome assembly ULXT01 (sample SAMEA4835846, study PRJEB28245) | human gut metagenome | biome: gut microbiome; material: fecal sample | place: Denmark | collected 2008
ATGTCAAGAATCATCTTTTGCATCATAGCCTTATTGACAAATCTCTGCCCCCGTACTATAATCTAAGTAAATAAACGGCAATTCTTAATCGTAAGCAAGCCGCAATACAGGAGGATGAAAAAAATGGCTAAAAGCAAGTACGCAGGCACACAGACCGAAAAGAATCTTCAGGAAGCGTTTGCCGGAGAATCTCAGGCAAGAAACAAGTATACATATTTTGCATCCGTAGCGAAAAAAGAGGGCTATGAGCAGATGTCCGCCCTTTTCCTGAAAACTGCGGATAACGAAAAGGAACACGCTAAGATGTGGTTCAAGGAGCTTGCAGGAATAGGCGATACAAAAGCAAACCTTGAGGCTGCCGCAGACGGTGAAAACTACGAATGGACAGATATGTACGAAAACTTTGCCAAGACAGCCGAGGAAGAGGGATTTCCTGAGCTTGCCGCTAAGTTCAGGGCGGTAGGCGAGATTGAAAAGCACCACGAGGAAAGATACCGTGCGCTGTTAAAGAACATAGAAACCGCACAGGTATTTGAAAAGAGCGAAGTCAAGGTATGGGAGTGCCGCAACTGCGGTCATATCGTAGTAGGCACAAAGGCTCCCGATGTATGTCCCGTATGTAATCATCCGCAGAGCTACTTTGAAGTACACGCTGAGAATTATTGACGGGAGTACAAAACACATTTAAACAGACAAGCTTCCGTTGACGGCATATAAAAACCGCCGGTGGAAGCTTCCTTTTCAACCGCTGTTTCTAAAAGGAGCATATTATGAAAAACTACAACCGGGCGGTACTCGGCACGGGCGTTATAGCCAATGAAACAGCCGCCACAATGCTAAAAACGGAAGAAATCTGTTTGCCGTAGGTAACAGGACGCACGGCAAGGCTGTGGCTTTTGCCGAAAAATACAATATCGGCAAGGTGTATGACAGCTATGACGAAATGTTCACCGACCCCGATGTCGATATAATCTACATCACCACTCCGCACAACACGCATTACGGCTTTATAAGGAGCATATTATGAAAAACTACAACTGGGCGGTACTCGGTACGGGCGTTATAGCCAATGAAACAGCCTGTGCTTTGCAGAAAAACGGAAGAAATCTGTTTGCCGTAGGCAACAGGACGCACGGCAAGGCTGTGGCTTTTGCCGAAAAATACAATATCGGCAAGGTGTATGACAGCTATGATGAAATGTTCACCGACCCCGATGTCGATATAATCTACATCACCACTCCGCACAACACGCATTACGGCTTTATGAAGAAGGCAATTTTAAACAAAAAGCATATTCTTGTTGAAAAGTCGATAACATTGAATAGTGACGAACTCGGTGAGCTTATCGCACTCGCAGAAGAAAATAACGTTGTAATCGGTGAAGCGATGACGGTTTATCATATGCCGATATATAAAAAGCTGAATGAAATTCTGAAAAGCGGCACACTCGGCAGAGTGAATCTTATCACGATGAATTTCGGCAGTTTTAAGGAATACGATATGAAAAACCGTTTTTTCAACAGAAGCCTTGCAGGCGGTGCGATGCTTGATATAGGCGTATATGCCTTGTCTGTTATCCGTTGGTTTTTTGATTCAAAGCCGGACAATATGCTGTCACAGCTTAAAACCGCACCGACGGGAGTTGACGAACAGGCGAGCCTTTTGCTGTCGGACAAGGAGGGGCAGATGGCAACCGTTATGCTGTCACTCCATTCAAAACAGCCCAAGCGTGCTATGATTTCCTGCGAAAACGGCTATATCGAGATCATGGAATATCCGAGAGCGTGGGAAGCAAAAATAACCTATACAGACGGCAGGACTGAGCTTGTCAGCGCAGGCGAAAAATCCGATGCGCTTTACTATGAAATAACCGATATGGAAAAGGCGGTAAACGGCGACAAAAACGTAATGTGCCTTGACTACACCGCCGATGTTATGAAGATAATGACAAGGTTCCGGCAGGAACACGGCATAATTTACCCGGAGGAAGAATAAATGGACAAATGTGAAAAGCTACGGGATAATCTGTACGGTGTCGAATTGCTGACAGGTTCAATTACACCCGTAAAGGAACATATTGCGCAGATATTCTATATTGTAAACAACACCGATAACAGCGAATTTATCGGAAACGAGGCGTTGCAGATGATAACTCAGTTCGGTAAAACCGAGTACAATTTCTGCGGCAGACACAGCGAATTATGGCAGAGAATCTTTAACGATACCGCACTTAAAATTTATCCGACAGACAGCGAAAAGATCATTACCCGTAAGTATGAAAGCACGGAGAAATTTGCGGATGAACTGAGCTTGGTATTACAGGAGAGATACTTTGTTCCGACCGACTTTTATCTTATTTATGACGATGAGAAAATGTATAGGCAGGTTGTGGGAATGACGGAATGATAAACAGCATGAAATTATGCGGTAAATTTTGCCTTGACTATTTTTATTCAAGGTGATATAATCTGTAACGCAAAATTGCAATGTATTATTTGAAGGAGCGATTTTAATTAAGGTATTGATGCTCAACGGCAGTCCGAAGGCGAACGGCAATACCAATGCCGCACTGCTTGAAGTAGGCAGGACGCTTGAAAACGAGGGCATTTCATATGAGATATTTCAGATGGGCGGAAAGCCTGTCAGAGATTGCATAGGCTGCGGACAGTGCAGTGAAAAAGGCTGTGCTTTCACCGATGACGATGTAAACGAATTTATAGCAAAAGCTAAAGAAGCGGACGGATTTGTGTTCGGTACACCGGTATATTATGCTCACCCGAGCGGACGTATACTGTCATTCCTTGACAGAGCATTCTACGCAGGCGGTGCAGCTTTCAGATTCAAGCCCGGTGCATCGGTTGCGGTTGCAAGACGAGGAGGCAGTTCAGCATCGTTCGATTGCCTGAACAAGTATTTCGGCATAGCACAGATGCCTGTTGTCGGCTCTACCTACTGGAACATGGTATACGGCAGAGTACCCGGTGAAGCCGAGCAGGATCTTGAGGGTATGCAGACAATGCAGAACCTTGCAAAGAACATGGCGTGGATGATGAAGTGCTTTGAGCTTGGCAGAAAAAACGGCATTGCACTGCCCGATACAAGTGCGGTTGTAAGAACGGATTTTATAAGATAACTTAATATTCATAATGTAATAATAAAAGGGCTGAACTGCTTGATTGCAATTCAGCCCTTTTATTATTCTCTTACTCTCAGCTCTCTGAATGCGACAGCGGCCGCCGCACCGACGTTGAGCGAATCGACACCGTGATACATCGGTATCTTTACCGTGTAATCGCAGCCGTCTATAGTCTTCTGCGACAGTCCGTAACCCTCAGAGCCGAGTATTATAGCAAGCCGCTGCTCGCTCTGAAGCGTCTTGTCATCAATACTTACCGAGTTATCTGTGAGTGCCATTGCCGCTGTTTTAAAGCCCAGCGAATTAAGATATGCGGGGCCGTGTGATTGCCACCAATGCTCATCCTCGCCTATATATCCCCACGGGATAAGAAATACCGTTCCCATACTTACTCTTATGGCTCTCCTGCAAAGAGGGTCACAGCAGGACGGGGTTATCAGCACAGCGTCTATGCCGAGTGCCGCCGCAGAGCGAATTATTGCTCCTGTGTTGCTGACATCGGCTATATTTTCGAGTACGGCAATCCTTCGTGCGTTTCTGCAAAGCTCCTCTGCCCTTTTCGGCGCAGGACGCTCCATAGCGCACAGCATTCCCCGTGTCAGCTCATAGCCTGTAAGCCCGGACATTATCTTACTGTCGGCAGTATATACCGTAATATCACCGCACCGCTCTATTATGCCGTTTGCACGGTCATTGATATACTTTCTGTCTGTGAGCATTGAAATCGGCTTACAGCCTGCGTCAAGGGCTACTTCTATAACCGTCTGACTTTCGGCTATGAATATTCCGTGTTCATACTCGTACACCTTGCGAAGCCGTGCATCTGTCAGGTGAGTGTATATTTCAAGCTCGGGTATATTTATATCGGCAACATCTATTATTTCAGCCATATTGTTTATTATTTCCTTTCGGGCGGACTTTTTCGTATTGCAAATAATATCGAAAAGTGATAGAATATTATCACAGCGCATCCGCTTGTCGCACTGAATATTATAGCGTATCGGGCGGATGTTGTCAAATATGGCGGTACTAAAAATATATTACACGAGAAGGCGGCAAGCATGGATTACTTATACAAAATCACGGTAGAAATAGATAATGAAAAAGTGCTGAGCTTACAGCAACACGATTTGGATGCGGTATATAAGACAGTAAAAGAAGCGTTTGCAGGGTGTAATTTTAAAGAAGTGCCGACAGATAATAAGCGGCTTGCTTTTGTTATCGGGGACGGTAACGATTCTTTCAGCGAAGTCGGAATCGCGGCAAATGCGCTTCACGACAGCTGGCTCGGTAAGTATCTGAAAAAGATGGAATGGTACGATATGAGCGATGACAGTACTGAGGATATGCTCAGAGAAATACAAGAGTTCGACAACGAATACGGCAAATAAATTTAACGGAGAACATTATGAAAACAGGACTTGTGCTTGAAGGCGGCGCTATGCGTGGAATGTACACGGCAGGCGCACTTGACGTACTTCTTGAAAATGATATAAATTTTGACGGGATAATAGGAACATCGGCAGGTGCGGTGTTCGGAGTGAATTTCCTGTCAAGGCAGAACGGCAGGGGCATCCGCTACAACTGCCGCTTCAACGGCGACAGGAACTACATGGGGATAAAGCCGTTACTTAAAAGCGGTGACTTTTTCAACACGGAATATGCCTATTACAAAGTGCCGAACGAGCTTGACAAATTCGATGACGAAGCCTATCAGAAATCGGGCGTGCCGTTTTATGCAACGGTGACCGATGTAAAAACGGGAAAGCCGGAGTATCTGAAGGTTGAAAGCGTACTTCGGGATATGGAAATGCTCCGTGCTTCTGCTTCGATGCCGTTCATATCAAAGCCTGTTATAATCGGAGGCAGGGCGTATCTTGACGGAGGGATTTCCGACAGCATACCGTTTGAGCATTTTTCTGAAATGGGATACAAAAAACAGGTGGTAATCCTCACCCGTGATATGAACTACCGCAAAAAGCCGATGAACAAACTGCTGATACGCTCGTTCTACGGTAAATTTCCCGACTTGTGCAATGCGCTTGAAAACCGTCACAATGTCTACAACAAAAGCATAGACAAGCTATGCGAACTTGAACAAAGCGGCAAGGTGTTTATTATCCGTCCGTCTGAGCCGATAACGATAAGCAGAACGGAGAGAAATCCCGACAGGCTGAAAAGCGTTTATGAGCTTGGAAGGAAGGATATGAAAATGCGTCTTGAGGGTCTTGAAGAATTTTTGGAGAAAGAACAGGAAATATAAATGGCAAACAAGAAATGTCCCGTTGCGAAAAAATGCAGTGGCTGTCAGCTGTCCAACATGACATACGAACAGCAGCTTGAATGGAAGCAGAAGGATACCGAAAAGCTGCTCGGCAGTTTCGGCAAGGTATCTGAAATTATAGGTGCGGACGACCCGTATAACTACAGAAACAAGGTGCAGGCGGTATTCCGCTCTGACAGAAACGGCAGGATAATCTCCGGCGTATATCAGTCGTCCAGAAACGGCATAGTCGGAATTGACAGCTGTATGCTTGACGATAAACGTGCGGACGAGATAATAGTAGGCATAAGAGAGCTGCTCAGATCGTTCAAATTACATCCATATGACGAGGGTACGGAGCGTGGCTTTTTACGTCATGTGCTTGTCCGTGTCGGAAAGAATACCGGAGAGATACTGGTTACTCTTGTCGGCGGAAACTCAATGTTCCCTAAAAAGCACGACTTTGTGAAAGCGCTTGTAAAGCGGTTCCCGGATATTACGACCGTGACATTCTCGGTAAACCGCACTCCCGAAATGCTTCTTCTCGGGGAAAATAACGAGGTGCTTTACGGCGAGGGATACATTACGGATATTCTTTGCGGAAAAAGATTCAGAATATCTCCGCACTCGTTCTATCAGATAAATCACGCACAGACTGAAAAGCTGTATGACTACGCTATAAAGGCGGCGAAGCTCACGAAGAAGGACATTCTGCTTGACGCATACAGCGGAATAGGCACGATAGGCATAATAGCGTCTGACTATGTAAAGCAGGTACAGGGCATCGAATACAACGCATCAGCCGTCCGTGACGCAGTAAAGAACTGTCACGAAAACGGGCTTACCCGCAACATTGCTTTCAACCGGGGCGATGCAGGCGAATTTCTTGAAAAGAAGTCAAAGCTCGGCACGCATTATGACGCAGTGATCCTCGACCCTGCAAGGACGGGAGCGGACAGAAAGTTTTTAAACTCGCTCGTAAAAATCGCACCGGAAAGAATAGTTTATATTTCCTGCAATCCGGCTACGCAGGCGAGGGATCTGAAAACGCTGACGAAAAAGTACAAAGTGACCGATATTCAGCCGTTTGATATGTTTCCGCATACGAGGCATGTCGAGTGCGTAGTCTTGATGTCAAAAGTACAGAAGTAAATACCGAAAAAGGCTTAAAAACAAGGCATTTCCGAGAGTTGGGCATCTTGGCTTGACAGCTGCGGAACGGAAGATTTAACACCCGGCTTATGGTGAAAATGATAGGTTGAGTTGACAGGTTGAAAATGGGCAAAGTCGAGTGGACAAGATGATTTTGCCTATTGTTGAGTTGATAGAATGGTTAATTGCACGGCAAGGAGGAATAGAGTTGATTAATTTAGGAAAATTGAAAGAAATAAAAGACTTGAGAAAGGTATGGCCACATGAGGCAATAGACTTTACTCCTTGGCTTGCAGAAGAGGATAATCTTGCGTTGCTGGCGGATGCCGTTGGCTTGGAAATAACTGTTGATGAAACCGAGTCCAGCGTTGGAGATTTCAATGTTGACATTTATGCAACTGAAACCGGAACGGACAGAAAAATCATCATCGAAAATCAGCTTGAAGATACAAACCATGACCACCTTGGTAAGTTGATTACATATGCGTCCGGCAAATCTGCTGATATTGTGATTTGGGTTGTAAAGAGAGCAAGAGAAGAACATCGCTCTGCAATTGAGTGGCTGAATAATCACACCGATGAGAATATTGCTTTCTTCCTGGTAGAAATCAAATTGTACCAAATCGGCAGTTCTGATATCGCCGTTAAATTTGAAGTGGTAGAAAAACCGAATGACTGGACAAAGGAAATCAAGCGTAACACCAGTAATTCCCCTACGCTGCAAGCGAGATATGACTATTGGGTTGCTTTCAACGACTATGCATTCCAAAATCATGCATTTGCAAAGCAGTTCAATAAGAGAAAGGCAAGTACAGACCATTGGATGACCATGAGCGTGGGTTCCTCCGCTTGTCACATCAGCATCAATCAGATTCGCAAAGATAACCAGATTGTTGTAGAGTGGTACATTTCCGATGATAAAGAACTGTTCCATAAGTTTCATTCCCATAAGACGGAAATTGAAACGGATATGGATATGAAACTTGACTGGAGAGAATTGCCGGACAAGAAAGCCAGCAGAATTCTTATATCCCATCCGGCAGATTTTGATAATAAGGATAAGTGGTCAGAACAGTTCGATTGGGCTATGGACGTTGCCTTGAAGATGAAAAATGCCTTCAAGAAATACTTATAAACAAGTGAATACTGATAGACTCGAAATCATAAGGGTTCCGGGGGTTGGAGGTGTTCTGACCCTCGGATTTTTTTATTATGGCTTCCGCACTCGAAACATCATCAAACATCAAGAAACATCACATAACCTATTGAAAACAGGCAGAAATAGTGATATAATATAAAAAGGAGTTTTGTAACCATCAACATTTGACGAGGTGAAAATAGTGAATGAAGTGATGAATGACAAATGGATAGGCATTGAAGAAGCCGCAGAATATTTAGGTGTTAAGCCTATTACAGTTAGAGACTGGATTAAAAAAGGCACAGGTATTCCTGCCCATAAAATCGGAAAGAAGTGGAAGTTTAAATTCTCTGAATTAGATGCATGGGTAAAAAGCGGAAAGAGTGCTATCGAATGATAGCGTATATTTTAAAGAATAACTTATTAGAATGGAGATAAAAGAGGGCTATGGCTGTGAAGAAATCTGAATTGTATTCAATGCTCTGGGAGGCTTGTAATAAGCTAAGGGGCGGTGTAGAACCATCTCGATATAAAGACTATGTGTTGGTTTTACTGTTTTTTAAATATGTGTCTGACAGATATAAGGGTCAGCCGTTTGCTGAGTTCACAATCAGCAAGGGAGCATCCTTTGAAGATTTGATTGCCGCAAAAGGCAAAAGCGATGTAGGTGAACGTGTAGATAAGATTATCCAGAAATTCCTTGAGGATAACCGTCTGCAAGGTTCTTTGCCGGATGTCAGCTTTAATAACCCGGAAGAACTCGGATCTGGAAAAGAACTTGTTGACAAGGTTTCCGGTTTGATTGCTGTGTTCCAAAATCCGGCGATTGACTTTAAGAATAACCGTGCAAGCGGTGATGACATTATCGGTGACGCATACGAATATTTCATGATGAAATTCGCACAGGAATCCGGTAAGAGCAAAGGACAGTTCTATACACCAAGTGAGGTATCCCGCATCATTGCTCGTTTGATTGGTATTGGTGATATTAAGCAGATGCCTACAAAGAAGTGGACTCTTTATGACCCGGCAGCAGGTAGTGGCAGCCTTTTGATTAGAGCTGCAGACGAGGCTCCTGTTGATGAAAATGGGGATTCAATCGTAACTATTTTCGGGCAAGAAAAGTATCCGGATACTGCAGGTTTGGCGAAGATGAATTTCATCCTGCACAATAAGGGAACTGGAGAAATCAAGAGTGGCAATACGCTCTCCACCCCACAGTATTTGGATGAGTTTAATGAATTGAAGAAATTTGACTTCATCGTTATGAATCCGCCGTTTTCCGATAAATCCTGGACGGATGGAATCAAACCGAGCGAGGATAAGTATAAAAGATTTGATGGGTATAGCATTCCACCGGAAAAGAACGGTGACTATGCCTGGTTCTTGCACGTTTTGAAATCCTTGGACAGTAACGGTAAGGCAGGTATCGTTATGCCACACGGAGTGTTGTTTAGAGGAAATTCGGAAGAAACTATTCGTATTGAGGTATTGAAAAAGAGATATATCAAGGGTGTTGTAAGTCTGCCTCCAAACCTCTTTTACGGCACAGGTATTCCTGCCTGCATCATCATAATTGATAAAGAAGATGCAGAAACCAGAGAGGATATCTTCTTGATTGATGCCAGTCGAGGATTTAAAAAGGACGGTAGTAAGAATAGACTCCGTGAACAGGATATTGAAAAAATCGTACAGACTTTCATTAACCGCGATGTGATTAAAGGATACTCATGCACAGTTAAGTATTCGGATGTATTGGAGCAGAATGGCGGAAATTTGAATATCCCACGTTACATTCAAAAGATTGACGATACTCTGCCTCAGAATATTGCTGCTCATTTGAAAGGCGGAATTCCTGGTACGGATATTGATTCGCTGAAAAAACTGTGGGGCATTGCACCCAACCTTAAACAGGAAATCTTCACCTGCACGGATGTTGCTCACGATGTATATACCCTTGCCCTTCCGTCTGATGAAATTGAAGGTATCATCAATCAAGATGATAACATTCTTGCTGAAAAGAAACATGAAATTGAAGTACTGTTTTCACAGTGGAAATCTGCCATCAAGGATATTCTTTTGGGAATCGAATCCGACACAAACCCGAAAGAACTTATCCGTGCAATTGCAGCGAAACTCTTGGAAACCTATGAATCTGCAAGATTACTTGACAATTATGATGTATATGATTGCCTGCTGAATTATTGGAATGCCAAGTTGCAAGATGATGTATACGCCATCAAAGCAGGCGGTTATGCAGTAGGTCGTGAAATCGACTACGAATACGCAAAGAAAAAGCAGAAGGACGAAAGCGGTGAAACCGTTGAGGTTGATGATACATCCAAGGTGAAATCTTTTGAAGGAGCACTGATTCCGAAAGAAATCATAGAGGCAGTATACTTTGCAGAGGAACTCGCCCAACTTACTGCATTGATGGAGCAATCCGGTGCATTGGAAGCTGAACTGGATGAAATGCGTGAAGAAGAATCCGGTGATGAGGGCTTACTGAAAGAGGCACTCAATGAGAAGGGCGATAGCATTCCGAAAGCAAATCTAAATAAGCGTATTAAAGAATTGGATGCCAAGAAAACCTCGGCTCTCATGGATGCCACGACACAACTCTATGCACTGTTCGAAGAAGGAAAAACTGCTGAGATGGAAGCTCTTATTCGTGAAGTGCCTGAGTTGGCTGAATTTGATATTCGCAACAAAAATGGTACATTCGGCAAAGCAAAACTGAAAGCAGCCTTGAAACAGGCTTCTGAAACGGCTGCAGTGCCGGAAATCTATGCAGACGAATACGCCGCATTGACTGCATATGCAGTGAAAGCCACAGAAATGGATGCCGTGGATAAAGAGTGGAAAGCCGCTCGTAAGTCACTTGATGAAAAAGTGTTGGCTAAGTATGGCGAACTTACCGATGAGGAAATCAAACATCTTCTCTTCGATTTGAAATGGATGTATAAGCTGGAGAGCGATGTACGAGATGAAGTCGAACAGGTGATGAATAAACTTTGTTCCAGAGTTTTATTAATTGCCAAACGTTATGAACGCACACTTGGAGAAATCGAGGAAAAGACAGCAAAATCAAGGACGGCTGTTATGGCTGCCCTGGAAAGGATGGGATACAAATGGTAACTTATCCAGAAGATTGGACTCCTGGCCAATTACGAGATTTTGGTTATATTCAAATGTGCCGTCGTATTTTTCAAAGTCAGACGAAGGCTTTTGGAGCCATTCCGTTCTATAAAATTAGTACTTTTGGCGGTAAAGCCGATGCATATATTTCGCAAGAATTATATGAAAAATATAAGATGCTTTATCCATACCCTGAAAAAGGCGATGTCTTGCTTTCAGCTGCTGGAACAGTGGGCAAAGCGGTTATTTTTGATGGTAAAGATTCTTATTTTCAGGATTCAAATATCGTATGGTTGAAAGTAGATAAAGATGTTGTTGACAGAAACTTTTTATGGTGGTTCTACAGGTCATATCCTTGGGATGCATTAGAAGGAACTACTATACAGAGATTGTATAATAACATCATATTAAACACTGACATCCATCTTCCTTCATTGCCTGAGCAAGAGGAAATTGCGCAGACTCTTTCAGAGTTTGATACCTATATCGATGACCTTACAGAACTGATTGAGAAAAAGAAGGGTATCCGAGATGGTGCGTTGGAAGATTTAATTTGTAGAAAAACACGACTTAAAGGTTTTGATGGCAGATGGAAAAAGGTGTCTTTCAATCAAGTTATTATTCCGAAAGCGAGAATTGGATGGCAAGGATTGAAAAAGTATGAATATCTGCGAAGTGGCTACAGTTATTTAATTGGTGGCACGGATTTTGACCACGGAACTGTAAGCTTGGACGCTATTTCATATGTGTCGCAGGAACGTTATGATATGGATGCCAATATTCAAGTTTCTGCAAATGATGTGTTGGTTACAAAAGATGGTACTATTGGTAAAGTGGCAATGGTGCCGGAATTGAGTAAACCAGCAACATTGAATAGTGGTGTGTTTGTTTTCAGAACTAAACCGGGGCTTTTACCCGTGTTTCTGTTCCGTGTATTACAGTCATCAGTATTCAGAGAATTTATTGATACGCTGTCTGCTGGTTCTACTATTAAACACTTGTATCAGAAGGATTTGAAAAAGTTTGAATTTGAAATTCCTGATGACACAAAAGAACAAGAAGCTATCGCTGAAGTTCTTACAGCGATGGATAAGGAAATTGTAGACTTGGAAACAGAGCGAGAAAAAATTATTCAAATCAGAGAGGGCGCTATGGATGACCTGCTGACAGGTCGCGTCCGTTTAACTACGTAAGGAGGCGCAAGATGGCAACTGTAGATGCGGAGAAAAAATTACAAAAAAGAGTCCTGCATTGGTTGGTTGATGACCTTGGTTATATTTATCTTGGAAACCTTGAAGATATCGACAACACACCCGTTAAGGAAGATTTGCTGAAAGCTAATCTGAAAAAGCGTGGGTACAGTGATGACCAGATCAAAACTGCTATCAGTGAACTCTTGAGCAAGGTGAATAACCAGGTCGATACGCTTTATCAAATTAACCGAAGTGTATATTCCCTGCTCCGATACGGACGACAGGGTGCGAAGGATGAGCATGGACGTCGCCAGACAGTACACTATATAAATTGGGATGATATCGATAGCAATGATTTCTATGTTGCGGAAGAAGTATCTGTTCTGCGTTTTGATAAGGTAACGAGAAAACGTCCCGATGTTGTACTGTATATTAACGGTATCGCACTCGGCGTATTTGAATTGAAGAGTTCTTATGTCAGTGCCGGAAAAGGCATCCGTCAGATGCTGCAGAATCAGAAGCGGGAAAATATTCTGAATTTCTTCAGCACGGTACAGTTTCTGTTTGCAGGCAATGAAGCAGAAGGTCTTTTCTATGGTACAACTGATACGCCTGAAAAGTATTATCTGAAATGGAAAGAGGACAAAAAAGCAACAGACGATTTATCTGCTGCTGTGAAGCTATTACAGGTCAAGGAAGTTAACCGTTTGAGAGATGGCGTAATTTCCCTTTGCCACAAGGAACGCTTCTTGTCTCTTATCCATGATTTTGTGATATATGATGCAGGCATCAAGAAGGTTACAAGACACAATCAGTATTTTGCTAACATTGCTGCCCGTAAGCGAATTCAAGATAAAGAAGGCGGTATCATCTGGAACACCCAAGGTTCCGGTAAATCGCTGATTATGGTTTGGCTTACCAAGTGGATTATTGAAAACGTCACAGACAGCCGTGTTGTTATTATTACGGACCGTGATGAACTGGATGACCAAATTGAAAGCCTTTTCATTGATGTAGACGAAAAGGTTCGCAGAGCAAAAAGTTGTGCTGACCTGCGTTCCATTTTGGATAAAAATGAGGATGCCATTGTATGTTCGTTGATTCACAAGTATGGACATAATGCAGGAAATCAGTCTGATATCGACCAGTATAGAAAAGAATTGCTGAAGGACCTCCCGAAGGATTTCTGTGCAAAAGGCAATATCGTGGCATTCATCGATGAGTGTCACCGTACCAATTCCGGCAAATTGCATGAGGCTGTAAAAGTGCTGATGCCTAACGCCGTTCTGATTGGTTTTACGGGTACTCCTCTTTTGAAGACGGACAAGCAGACGAGCCTGGAAACATTCGGTACATACATCCATACTTATAAATTCGATGAAGGTGTAGAGGACGGCGTGGTTCTTGACCTTCGTTATGAAGCGAGAGATGTAGATCAGGATTTGTCCAGCCAGGATAAAGTCGATTTGTGGTTTGAAAACAAAACACATGGATTGACTGAACGTGCAAAACTCCAATTAAAGCAGAGTTGGACTTCTATCAATAAACTGTATAGTTCCAAGCAGCGTCTGGAGAAAATTGCATCCGATATCGTTTTTGATATGAGCCTTAAGCCGAGACTTAAGGAAGACCGTGGCACAGCTATGCTTGTGGCAAACAGTATTTATGAGGCTTGCCGCTATTGGGAAATCTTCATGAGCATGGGATTTACCAAGTGTGCTGTTGTTACTTCTTATGAACCTACCACGCAGAGTGTCAGAACGGCAACGACTGACCCTAATCAAGCAAGCGAAGACGAGTATAAAAAAGCAATCTATGAGCGTATGCTCGACGGAAAGAAACTTGCTGAGTTTGAAAAGGAGGCCAAGGAACGCTTCAAACACGAGCCGGCGCAGATGAAACTGCTTATTGTGGTTGATAAACTGCTGACTGGCTTTGACGCTCCGAGTGCAACCTATCTTTATATTGATAAATCCATGCGTGACCATGACTTGTTCCAGGCTATCTGCCGTGTTAACAGGCCGGATGGCGAAGACAAGGATTATGGATATATCGTAGATTATATGGACTTATTCCGTAATGTGCAACTTGCGGTTGCAGATTACACAACCGAGGCCTTCGATGGCTACGATAAAGAAGATGTCGAAGGCCTCATTAAAAATCGCTATGATGAAGCAAAATCCGAGTTGGAAGGTACACTCACTTCCCTTGAGGCGTTGATTGAGAATGTTCCTATGCCACAGGCAGATACCGACTATATTGAATATTTCTGCGGTGATGACAGCGAAAGTGATGAGAAAACCGCAAGAAGAGACACACTGTATGCATTGACGGCGGCTCTTTCTCGTTCCTTTGCTAATTGCTGCGACAAGTTGGTTGCTGATTATAATTATACCGAAGAGGATGTAAATCACCTGCGTGGTGAAATATCCGGCTATAACAAAATCAAGGAAATGATTAAGTTGGCAAGCTGCGATTATATTGACCTCAAGCCATATGAGGCTGATATGCGCTATATTTTGGATACCTACATCCGTGCCGAAGACACCAAAGTGGTGAGTGAACTCGGAAATATGTCGCTTGTTGAACTTCTCTTACAAGGGAAAACGACAACTCCGGCGGATTTGGTTAAAGACCTGCCTGGTGACAATGAGGCAAAAGCTGAGACAATCGATAACAACTTGCAGCATGAAATTGTTAAGAAGATGAGTTCCAATAGTGTGTACTATGGAAAGTTGTCTGAGATGCTGAAGAAAATCATCATGCAGCGAAAGATTGAAGCTATGAGTTATGAAGAATATCTCAGACAGGTTGTTGAATTGGCGGAAGCCATTCTGCATCCGGAAACAAGTGGTAGCTATCCTGATGAGATTAAGGATAGCGCCGCAAGACGTGCGTTGTATGACTATTTTGAGCAGAAGGTTGAATTGACAATTGATGTTGATGGGGCAATCCGAGTATCGATTCAACCGGAATGGAAGAGAAATTTTCAAAAACAGCAGCGTATAAGACTTGCTATTTATAAAAAATTATTGCTTCATAGCTATAGCGAAGACAAGGCGACCGAAGAAACCAATAATGTCTTCGATATTGCACAAAGGCAGGAAGAATACGATGCGTAAAGAAGAAATGGAAATCGGTGGGTTGACTGTTGAAATTATCAGAAAGAGCAATCTAAAAAATCTGTATATCAGAGTCAACCCGCCGGAAGGCAATGTGACTGTTAGTTCTCCCCTGGAACTGAAGGATGAAGATATAAAATTATTTGTCCTGAAGAAATTGCCGGAGATTACTAAGGTTCGTGACAGAATGTTGGCGCAGGAGCGTCAGAGCAAAAGAGAATATGTGTCCGGTGAGTCCCATTACTTGTGGGGTAAACCATACCGTTTGCAGGTCATTTATGAGGGCAAGCAACAGAAAATTGTAAAAACACCAACCAAAATAGTAATGACTGTGCCGGAAGGTACATCAACGGATGCAAAAGAGAAATTATTTATTGAGTGGTATAGACAGGAATTGAGCCGTGTCCTGGATATCGTTGTAGCAAGTTGCGAAAAGAAAATGGAAGTCTATGCGAGTGAAGTTCGTATCAAGAATATGAGAACTCGCTGGGGCACATGTAATATTGACAAGCGCAGGATTTGGATTAATTTGCAGCTTGCAAAGAAACCTGTGGAGTGTCTTGAATATGTGGTTGTTCACGAATTAGTGCATTTGTTAGAGAAAAACCACACACATAGGTTCCATGCTTTAGTAGAGCAGTATTATCCGACATGGCGTGAAGCAAAGAAATTGTTAGCTACTATGCCTCTTGATTACATGGAAAAAGGAGAATCCGATATTGATGACGAAGAAGCTGACATCGAGCGATATCTATGATATCAATAAAAAAACAGGAGCCTTGATTCTTGGCAAGAATCGTCTGGATGATTATGCAACTAAATATCTGACTAAGCATTGCAAAGAGGCTCTTCTGGCTCCGATGCCACTTCCCGTTGAGAAGATTTTCGCAGAAGCACAACTTACAGTCAAAGAAGTTTCACTTTCGAGAAATCTCGATATATTTGGATGTTGCTTGCTTTTAGATGGAGAGGTTGATGTATATGATGCCGATAATGGCACATCTCAGCCCGTTCACTTTCCTGCGGGGACAATATTGATTGACCCTGCCTCTGAGGCGGTTTACGGTGAGGGCGCAAAACGAAATACTCTTATACACGAGGCACTACATTGGGAAAAGGATAAGATGTATTTTGAAATTTTGGCATTGAAAAATGCTGCCGCATCAGAAAAACTGTATCCAATTATGTGCCGACAGTCTGAAACATTCTTTGAGCCTCCAGAAGGAAAAAAGACAAAAGAAAATGAGGTAAAGTGGTTGGAGTGGCAGGCACATAGATTGGCTCCAAGAGTGTTGATGCCTTTTGAAATGTTCAAACAGAAGGCACTGGAGTTAATAGCCAGTTATAACGACCCACAAAACGATATATTTCCATCCTGCGATATCCTTATTGAGGATTTGAGTACATTTTTTATTGTATCTCGTGTTTCGGTCAAGTACCGTTTGATTGAGGTTGGTTTGCTTGATAAACTCCGAATTTTTGATGATTTTGATGCAGTATTTGCGGAAATAACAGGAAGCAAGGAACTGGTGGCATTAACGCCGCTTGAAGCCTATCAACTTCTATCCGCAGACTCATCATTAAGAGAGTGGGTAGATGGAGGCCGTTTCGTATATGCAGATGGCTATTTTGTCCTTGCTGAGAAGCAGTATGTTCTATTAAAAGAAGGCGAACTCCATTTAACAGCAAAAGCAAAGAAAAAACTGGCTCAATGTGCTATTAATATCCGAGAGTATAAGTACACTGAATACCGAAATGTATCGAAAGACTTGATTGGTTTTTCCGTTCTGCATCGTGTGGAAGGGATAGACCAACGAATATTAACATTTCATCCGAAATATCAGGCTAATTTTGCATACGAACCCGACGAGGCTTACGATGCGTTTCATGATTATATTTCTGTTTATGATGAAGCTGAAGAAATAGAACTGATGAAAAGATTGGGCGACCCGACGAGTACGCTATGCCAATGTCTGTGGTATTTGATGGAAAACAGAAAATGGAATTACCCGGAAGTGTTCAACGATAGAACAGGACTGCATAAAAATTATCACGGAAAGATAAAAAACGATAAATACAACAATATGGGTACGGATGTCCTTATGGCTATATGTGTTGGTATGAAATTAAGTCTTCGTATTACAGAAAAGATTTTTGAAAAGTCAAAGAATAAGCTGGACTATTACCATGACCCAGATAAAACCTATATTCGCATTATGGAGAATATGCCTGGTATTTCCGTACAGGATTTCAATAGCATCTGTAAAAGAGCAGGCGTTGATGAATTAGGAAGTACAATAAAAGATAATGAATAAATTTTGATAACTCACTGAGTTGGTTTTGGACCCCGAAAGGGGTCCTTTTTTTATGCCCAAAAACAGAAAACACCGATATTATGGGCATTCCTCGACCAACTCACCGAGTTGGTCATGAAAAATTTTAAAGAATTATAATGTCTATGACAATCAACACAAGGAGATTGTCAGAAAAAATATTCCACTGCCCGAAGTGGTCGACCTCAAGGCGGCGGGATACATCAAGAGTCAAATTCACGGTATAGCCGTGAACTGACCAAAGATGTACCCACCGTGCTTTATCATGCCCATTTTCGGTATCAGAGTCGGTGTGTACCATCACATCGGCTCTTTTTGTGTCCCTGCCGCCACCCAATCGGGCGGAAAAGAAAGGCAGGGATTTCATATGAGGAAATTCAAAACAGCGGAAGACAACCGTACAAATTACATCTATTACTTCAACGATGGTACAAGCTACACCATCACTCCTGGCGAAAACGGAGAAAATGCAACCATCATCTCACAGCTTCATGGTATGGACGATGACGAACTGGATGCCGACCGCAGAGAGGCATATCACTGTCCGGTTCACTATGATGGGTACCACGATGGGGACGGCGACGATGCGGATGACCGCAACCCATACCTTGAGGATGATACCTACAATCCTTTGCAGCAGATTCTCACTTCTATCACAAATGAAGAGCGTTCTCTTCAGATTGAAAAGCTGAAGGTTGCTTTGTCACAGCTTACGGACAAGCAGAAAGATACCATTGTAAAGAAGTTCTATCGCAACATGACCAACGTGCAGATTGCAGCAGAAGAAGGTGTCTCAGAGACGGCCATCCGCAACAGGCTCACGAAGATTTATGCAACGCTGAAAAAGAAAATTTGAAAAAGTTTCATTTGAGGGGGTTCGATTCCCCCTCATTTTTCGCTTATGGACAGAGGGGTGAGAAAAACTCCTCGGAAAGGAGCCAAGTGCAATGGGAATTAAACACAAGGTATGTATCAACATTGCAAAACCCGGCGGCGCACCTTCTCCGGTAGTCCGAAGCGGAACGATGCAGATTCGCAAGAGAATACTTGATTTTCTCTTCGGTCAGCAGGTCAATGTTCTGGTTCTTTCTCCAGGTGATTCGGTGCAGACCGTCGAGATTCACGAACTGAAAGGAGGCGAGAACCATGACAAACGCAAACAAATTTAATCTGCTCCTCGATGTGGTGAAGCTGATGCACTCATTGGCAGACGGGCTGGAAGCTGTGGCTTACGCATTTGCCGACAGCCAGGAAATCTTCGTAGAAGCCAAGGAAGTGTCAAAGCCTGTCGAAACAGGACAACCCACAAAGCAGATAGCAGAAAAGGTGCCTACTTTGGCAGATGTCCGTGCCGTGCTTGCGGTTAAGACGCAGAACGGAATGACAGCCGAGGTCAAGGGTCTGATTACCAAGTACGGCGGCAGCAAGCTGTCGGATGTGGACCCGAAGCACTATGCAGACCTTATTAAGGATGCGGAGGTGCTTGGCAATGGGTAATCACGCACTACTTTCCCCTTCCAGTTCCCACAGGTGGTTACAATGCACACCGAGTGCGGTCTTGGAAACGGAGTTTGAAAACAAGAGCAGCAACGCTGCCGAGGAAGGTACTGCGGCTCACGCTTTATGCGAACACAAGTTGAAAAAGGCACTCCGCAGACGCAGTAAGCGTCCGGTATCCCCGTTTAATACGGATGAGATGGAAGAACATTCAGATGCTTATGTGGAGTTTGTCTTAGAACAGCTTGAAAAAGCAAAGCAGACCTGCCCTGATCCTTTGGTGTTGATTGAGCAGAAGGTTGACCTCTCCGATTATGTTCCGGGTGCATACGGAACGGCGGATTGCCTCATCGTCTCGGATAACAGTCTCCACATTATCGATATGAAATACGGACTTGGTGTACTCGTTGACGCAGAGGAAAATTCGCAGCTGAAGTGTTACGGCATCGCAGCACTCAGTACCTATGAAAGCCTGTATGACATCAAGGAAGTATCCCTTTCGATTTTCCAACCTCGCAGGGAGAATGTTCAGACATGGACGGTGTCCGTGGAAGAACTGAAAGCCTGGGCGGAAAACGAATTGAAACCCAAGGCTCAGATGGCTGCCAAAGGCGAAGGAGAATATTGTCCGGGAGATTGGTGTCAATTTTGCCGTGCGGCGGTCAAGTGCCGTGCAAGAGCAGCAGAAAAACTCCGTATCGCAGAGGAAGAATTCAAGCTACCACCTTTACTTACTGATGGAGAGATTGAATCCATTCTTCCGATGTTACCGGATATCACCAAGTGGGCAAACGAAATCAGTGCTTATGCCCTGGAGGCGGCACTAAACCACGGGAAGTCGTGGAACGGGTTCAAGGTTGTCGAAGGTCGTTCTAACCGTAAGTTTTCCGATGAGGATGCGGTGGCGGCAGCAGCCAAGGAACACGGGTACACAGACATTTACCGTCAGAGCCTTATCACGCTGACAGAAATGCAGAAGCTGATGGGCAAAAAGCAATTCGAGGAAATCCTGGGAGGCCTCGTTATCAAACCACCCGGAAAGCCTACCCTCGTTCCTCTTTCGGATAAGAGGCAGGCAATGAACGTATCAGACGCAAAAAACGAATTTATTATGGAGGATTAAAATTATGGCAAACGTAAACAGAACTAAGGTTATCACTGGCAAGAACACTCGTCTTTCTTACTTCCACGGTTGGGAGCCTGTCAGCATCAATGGCGGTGCAGAGAAATATTCCGTATCCGTGCTGATTCCGAAGGATGACATTGAAACCATCAACGCTATCAATGCGGCTGTGGATGCTGCGATTGAAGAAGGCATCGCCAAGTTCGGCGGCAAGAAGCCTAACAAGGGTGCAATCAAACTTCCTCTCCGTGACGGCGACGTTGAAAGAGATGATGAAGCCTACAAGGGTCATTATTTCGTGAACGCCAACAGCACTACGGCTCCTCAGATTGTGGACAAGGCGGTTAAGCCTATCCTCGACCGTGACGAGGTCTACTCTGGCTGTTATGCGAGAGTGTCTTTGAACTTCTATGCATTTAACAGTAACGGCAATCGTGGCGTTGCCTGCGGTCTTGGCAACATCCAGAAAATCCGTGACGGTGAGTATCTCGGCGGCCGTACTTCCGCAACCGATGATTTTACCACTGTTGAGGATGACGATTTCCTGGCTTAATGGTAACCCCGGCAGGCGGTGTGAAATACCACCGTCTGCCTTAAACGAAAATTATGAAATACGAGGTAAAACGATATGAACGAATTATACGAATTTATGAAACAGGTCGATGTGATTGTGATTTTCTGCCTGATCTACGGTCTTGCCATCAACGGCATCGTATGGACGGTATGTGAAATCATCAGCTTTATTGTTAAGAAGGTCAAAGCCTTCCGTGAAAAGCGTAAGCAGAAAAAGGCTGCACAGAATGAAGATGTGACCGAGTAAACATGATGGGCGGCGGAGGATATTCTTCTGCCGCCTTTGTCATAGAAAGGAATGTGCTATGAAAGTGTTAAGTATTGATATTGAAACCTTCTCCTCGGTCAATCTGCAAAAATGTGGTGTTTACAAATACGCAGAGAGCGAGGATTTTGAAATATTATTGTTCGGTTATGCCGTGGACGGCGGAGCGGTGCAGGTGGTGGACCTTGCCTGTGGGGAGAGTATTCCTACAGAGATTATTGATGCACTGACCGATGATTCTGTTATAAAAACGGCGTATAACGCAACATTTGAAAGGGTCTGCCTGTCCAGGTATCTATCAGATATTGGTATAAGCCTTGACCCGTTCCATGATAAACATCCGTTGTCGCAGGAATGTGCCCGTTTCTTAAATCCAGCAAGCTGGCACTGCACCATGATTTGGGCAGCAACCTTGGGTCTGCCTCTTTCCCTTG
>ULXT01063658.1_pt1 | contig 20690 bp, 19 predicted proteins | sample 1961571 | NCBI WGS metagenome assembly ULXT01 (sample SAMEA4835846, study PRJEB28245) | human gut metagenome | biome: gut microbiome; material: fecal sample | place: Denmark | collected 2008
CCGTCCAGCTTTAAGTTGCCGATAATCCAGCCGTCCGAATCAAAATACGAAGCGTTAACTGCCGCACGCGCACCGACGGCTTTAGCTGCCTTCAGCAAAGTTCCACGGCCGTTTTTGTTAACCGCACCGCTGAACGGTTTTAAAATATAGCGGTTTTTCGGGGCAATTTCCAAAATATTTACTTCCACCGGCAAACCGTTCATGTCCTCGCGGCGGTAAATATGCGTCAGGCCTTTGCCCATATCGCTGCTGGTAGATTCCACGCGGATGCGGAAAATATCCAGCACCAGACGGTTGGGCTGCTTCAGCACAAACACCTTGTGTTGCGCTTCGCTGTTTAAATCAACAATCAGGCGTGTTTTATCGCCCTTTTCCTGCAAGCGGGCCTTTTTAATAATCGGGTCTTTAACCCTGGAGACAATATCGTCGTCTACTTTTGCGTCAAATTCCAGCACAAGCTGTTTTTTGGTGTTCTTAACTTCTTCATATTCAACCTTGCCGTCCAAATCAACAACAAAACGTATTTTGCTGGGGCTGCTGCTGAAACGGAAATTTTCAACCTCCGCCGCCATTGCGGAAAGCGGCACCATAACAACAAGCAGCGCCGCGGCAAGCAGCCTGCCGAATGCTTTTAACATAACCTACCTCCGTGAAAAAACAATACACAGCCCGTAAGCTGTGTATTATAAACCATAACTAATCAGTCGTTGCCGACAACAGAACCCGGGCGCAGATTGTTCAGCTCGCTGAGCGCCTTGCCGGTGCCCAAAGCCACGCAGTCCAGCGGGTTTTCCGCAACCGTTGTTTTAATGCCGGTTTCCTCAGTCAGCAGCTGTGCCAGTCCGTCAACCAGCGCGCCGCCGCCGGTAAGCACCATGCCCTTATCGACAATATCTGCCGAAAGCTCCGGCGGGCATTTCTCCAGCACGCCGCGGATGGTGCCGATAATGGAATAAACGGGTTCGCGCAGCGCTGCGCGTGCATCTACCGATGTTACCTTAATGGTGGTAGGCCTGCCTGCAATAAGGTCACGCCCCTGCACTTCCATATCCGTGCATTTGCCGTTGGAAAGCACGGTAGCCACGTTCATTTTTATTTTTTCCGCCGTCGGTTCGCCAATCAGCACGTTGTAAACTTTTTTTACATAGCGCACAATCGCTTCGTCAAAAGCATCGCCGCCAACGCGGATGGAAGAATCAACAACCACGCCGCCGAGGCTTAAAATGGCAATATCGGTTGTGCCGCCGCCGATATCAATTACCATGCTGCCGCTCGGCACGCTGATATCAAGCCCCGCGCCAAGAGCCGCAGCCAGAGGTTCTTCAATTAAATAAGTTTTGGAAGCGCCTGCCTGCATGGCAGCTTCCAGCACGGCACGTTTTTCTACCGAAGTAATGCCTGTCGGAATGCACACCATAATGCGCGGCTTGCTGAAAAAGCTCTTGCCGGCCACACGTTCCACCACAAATTCCAGCATTTTCTGCGTTACGGTATAATTGGCAATTACGCCCTCTTTAAGCGGACGGATAACGGAAATGCTTTCCGGAACTTTGCCAATCATATCGCGGGCTTCGTTGCCCACAGCCAGAATTTTATTTTTGCTTCTGTTAATTGCCACGACGGAAGGCTCGTTAAACACGATGCCCTTGCCCTTGATGTACACCAGAAGATTTGCTGTACCAAGGTCAATGCCTATATCCACACTGTTAAAAAACATACTTTCACCTACTTTTAATCTTTCGTGCCAACGCGCTTAATGTCCGCGCCGAGCCTGGTCAGTTTAGCTGCAATTTCTTCGTAGCCGCGGTCGATATGGTAAATATCGCAGATTTCCGTTGCCCCTTCGGCTACAAGCCCCGCAAGTATCATTGCCGCACCGGCACGCAGGTCGGTTGCCCTTACGGTGCAGCCTGTTAAATGGGCCGGGCCGCTGATAACGGCGCTGCGCCCTTCTGTGGTAATATTTGCCCCCATGCGGTTTAATTCAACCACATGCATAAAACGGTTTTCAAAAACAGTTTCGGTAATTTTGCTGCGCCCTTCAGCAACGGAAAGCATGGCCATCATTTGTGCCTGCATATCCGTAGGGAAGCCTGGATACGGCAGGGGTTTAATATCAACGGCCTTCAGCCTGCCGCTGCCGACAACGTGAATACGGTCGATATCTTCTTCAACCAGCGCACCGGCCTCGCGCAGCTTGGCAATCAGCGGTTTCTGGTGTTCCGGCAGTACGTTTTCAATAATTACATCGCCGCCGGTCATTGCCGCCGCAATCATGTAAGTGCCTGCCTCAATGCGGTCGGGAATAACGGAATGCTGCACGCCGTGCAGTTCGGATACGCCTTCAATGGTAATAACGTTGGTACCGGCGCCGCGCACACGCGCACCCATCTGGTTAAGATAGTTAGCAAGGTCTACAATTTCCGGTTCTTCGGCCGGGTTTTCCAAAACCGTGGTACCATTTGCCATTGCTGCCGCCATCATAATATTTTCGGTTGCGCCCACACTCGGAAAATCGAGGTAAATATTGGCACCGGTCATGCCTTCAGGCGCAGAAGCCTCAATATAACCATGCCCCTGTTCAATTTTTACGCCCAGTGCTTCAAAGCCTTTTAAGTGCAAATCAATCGGCCTTGTGCCGATAGCGCAGCCCCCCGGCTGGGAAATGCGGGCATAACCCTTGCGTGCCAGAAGCGGCCCCATAACAAGGAACGAAGCGCGCATGGAACGTACAAGCTCATAAGGCGCTTCGCAGGAGGTAATTTCCCTGCTGTCAATTTTCAGCGTATGCGGCTCGGAAGCGTCAACCTTGATACCAAGGCATTCCAAAACCGCGCAAATTGTGCGCACATCCTCCAGCGCAGGAATTTCATCCAGCCTGCTCGGCGAAGTACCAAGAATAGAAGCGGCAATAATAGGCAGCACGGCATTTTTGGCGCCGCTTGTTTTTACTGTGCCTACAAGGCGGTTGCCGCCTTTAACTATCAATCTTTCCAACTGCAAACTCTCCTGTTCTTAAAATCCATTCTATCAAAAGGGCATACTTTTCAAAATAAATATTTTCTGTAGTAGTTTATCACTTTTTTTACAGCTTGGCAATCTCTGCCGGATAAAAAAACGCCTGCCGTTTTTCTTAACGGCAAGCGCTTTTCAAAACAAATTTTCAGGCAATCAGATACCGCGGTCCTGCATTTTCAAACGGTCTGCCAAAATATTGTAATGGGTTTCCATTTCCATAATTTCTTTTTTAATACCGGCGATTACATCCGGGTCTTCTTCAACTTTCAGGCGTTCGCGCAGTTCTTTTATGCCCTGCTTCAACTGAAACATTTTATTTCCGGATACAGCATTAATTACATCAGCCACAGTAATCAACTCCCATCATTCTTTGTATTTTTATTATACCAAAATATGGGGCTGTAAGCAAAGTTTTATTCAAACGATTTTTATAAAAATTAAATATAATTTCACAAATTCCCATAAGAAGGATTTATGCGGCTCAAATATTTAAGATTTTTATTTGAACTCGAAATTTGTTTTTGCCGGGCAGCAAATTTTAAACCTTGCTGCTTACGGCATAACATTTTATACAGCTGCTGTAATCTTCTTTTTTATACAAAAAGCGGATGGCACAAGCCATCCGCTTTTAAAGCTTTCCGTATTAAACTTGTTAAGGTTAAGATTAGAAAGTGAAGTACAGTTCGGAGAAGATTACCTGATCGTCTTCGTCGCCAACCTGAGCTTCGGTATCGTAATAGTTAACTACGCCAACGATGTTTTTAGCGAATGCATAGCTTGCGCCAACTGCCCAACCTTTGTAACCACCAAATTCACCGAAGGTAGTAGCATCGGTAGTCGGGTTGATGTAAGCGTTAGCGGACTGGTCAAAGTAGCTTACATGCAGGCCATAGGAGCCCGGTTCGTCAGCGGAAGCGCCTTTCCAAGCGAGGTCTGCATACCAGCCGTCTTTACCCGGTTTTTCGCCAGCGTATTCATGATCTTCATCGCCCCACATATATTCAGCAGCAAGGGTGAAGTCCGGAGCGAAGTTGTAACTTGCGCCAATGTTCCAGATTTCTTTGTCGCCAACTACAGTGAAGTCGTCAGCATATACTCTGTCAGCAACCGGAGTATCATCCCAGAAACCGGTATCATTAGCTTTGAAGTAGTTTACATATACATCTACTTCGCCAAGATCAGCAGATACACCAGCTAAATAAAGACGATCGGAAGAAGATGCAAAATATTCTTCGGAAGGAGCTTTACCAACCATGCCGTATACCTGTACTTTATCGCCATAGGTAAGTTTAGCACCATCAATGTAGCTATCAAGTACGTTACCGGTATTGGTTACTTCGTCCCAACGGCCTGCGTGTACATCAATACCGCCAACACGGCCGTCTACATAAGCACGGTTCAGTTTAACTTCATCTTCACCGCTTTCGCTGTGCATGAAATCCTGAGTATTCTGGAGCATGCCGGTATAGGTCCAGTCTTCATTAACCTGGCCGGTTACCCAAAGACGGGTACGAAGGGAGGATTCGTCAGCGCTGTTGTCGCGGCTTACATAGTTGTAACGGATCTGACCGGTGATTTTTACGTTGTCAGCTTTTTTCTCAAGGTTAGCAACGCGAACGCCGAGGCTGTCGAGTTCGTCAGCAAATTCTGCTGCCAGTTTGTCTACGTTAGCGCCTTTAGCCATAGCTTTAGCAACAATCTGAGCCATTTCATAACGGGTCATCAGTTTGTCGCCGCCGTAGGTGCCGTCGGGATAACCGTCAACAACGCCTGCTGCAGCCAGTTTGTTTACAGCGTCATAAGCCCAATGACCAGCCGGTACATCGGAGAACGGATTTGCGGCATAAGCGCTTGCAGTTACGCCAAGAGCCATAGCCATTGCGAGAACTAAAGATTTTTTCATTTGCCATTCCTCCAGGGAAATAAATTTTTTACCCTTTCAGAAACCTTTTGCGCCAAACTTTCCGTTTCGGTTTTTTATGCGCGAGTTGCCGTGTTTCCTCTGCATCCAACCAATACAGTCCGCAAATTGCAAACGGTTTTTAAAAGGATGTGTACACTTTACCATAATTTCACAATGACGTCAAGAACATTTTACAATTTTTAGTGAATTTTTATCAGTTTTTTCTGCATAGAAAAACAGGCAGCACATAAAACACTGCCTGTTTGTAAATAATTTTACATTATTTGCTAAAAGCGTCCGTTAACGGAGGCACAATCTGTTTTTTGCGGGAGAGTACGCCCGGCAGGTAGTAATGGCCTTCTGCTTCCGGTTTGCCGAAGGCTTCCGTAACTTTTGCCTGGTTTACACCGGCAACCAGAAGGTCGGTAGCTTCGGAAAGAATATCGGTTACCATCAGGAAGGACAAATCAAAGCCTTCGGTTTCGCGCATGGCTTCCAGTGCCGCTAAAAGTTCCGGCATTTTATCCAGCCCCTGCTGGCGGCCCATAATGTTAATCTGCGCTACGCTGGCTTTGGTTTCGCCGAAATCAAATTCTTTCAAATCGGTGCGTACCAGTTCGTCTGCGGTTAAACGGGCAATAACGGAGCCCTGTTTCAGTTCTTCCATGGCATAGGCTTCCAAATCCTCAAGCCCGGCAATTTCTTGCAGTTTTGCCGCAGCGTCCTTATCCTGCTGAGTGGTGGTCGGGCTGCGGAAATACAGGGTATCGGAAATAATTGCTGATAAAAGCAGGCCGGCAATTTCGCGCGGCAGTTCCACTTTGTGTGCTTCTGCCATGCTGGTAATAATGGTTGCCGTGCAGCCTACGGGTTCTTCGCGGATATAAATAGGAGCCGCGGTATGCAGGCCGCCCATGCGGTGATGGTCGATTACCTCAATGATTTCAGCTTCTTCGCTGCCTTCAACGGCCTGTGCGCGTTCATTATGGTCAACAAGAATAAGCTGGGTTTTGTCGGGTTTCAGCAGGCGTACCTTGTCAATCATGCCAATGTAGCGGCCGCCTTCCACAACCGGGTAGGAGCGGAAATTGGTATCGAGCATGGCATTTTTAACATCGTCCAGAAGTTCGTTGTTGTTGAAGGAAACAACGCTTGTAGTCATTAAATCTTTAACAGGTGCGTCCAGCAGCTGGCTGTAATCAACAGCGCCGGTTTCGTTTTCCTGTGCGCAAAGTTCTTTGTAGAAGCATTTGGCAAGGTCGGTTACGGTAACAACGCCTTCAATGTTTTCCGGCGTGCCGACAGGCATGCAGCGCACGCCGTAGTCGGTAAACAAATGGCTTACCTCACGCAGTTTGGTTTCGCCGTTAAGCATGGGCACTGCAATAAGTTCCACATCTTTCAGGCGGGGGTACATATCCTCAATTAAAACCGGTTCTTCCACGCCGAAATAATTAAGAACATACTGTGTTTCAGGGTTCAGCGCACCTGCGCGAGCCGCAACGGCATTAACGCCAAGCTGCCTTTTTAACCACGCATAGGCAACTGCGGAGCAGATAGAGTCCGTATCCGGGTTGCGGTGGCCGATGACATATACTGGTTTATCCACGTTCAGCACTTCCTTTTTGCAGGCAGACCTGGCTGCCGTAATGATTTTTAGTGTAATAATTATTATATCATAAAAAACTTTAAATTACCGCTGAAATTTTGTTTATTTGGCGCGTTTATCGCCCAGCGTTGCCAAAAGTTCCGCCGGGTTAATGTTATGGTAGGCCAAAAGCACAAGGCAGTCATACCACAGGCCGCTCATTTCGTCCAGCACTTCCGTCCTGCTGTCATTTTTAGAGGCAATAATGGTGCTCGAAGTATCTGCGCCCAGCTGTTTTAAAATTTTATCCTGCCCGGACATAACCAAATGCCTTGCAGCGGAATTATCGCCGCCAGACCGGCGTTTATAGCAAATTAAGCGGTAAATTTCGGCAAGTACGCCGTGAATGCCGTCAGGCTCAGGCACGGGCAGGCTGCCGCTTTTCCACACCGGCCGCGTAAATATGCCCAGCCCGCTGCGCCCTGGAAGTGCTTTTACCAGAAGCACCGTACCGTTTTTGCCGGCAGTAATTTCCGTAACCGAAAAAGCTGCGCCGTCTTCCGCGGCATTATAGGCTTTTTTTGTTTCCGGGTCATACAGCCACAGGCTGCCGTTTTCCGCCGTGCGTGCCAGTGCCTCGCCGTCCATTTTGGCAAGCGCCAGCACCTCGTCCGTACCGGCATCCTGCACTATGGCGTTAATAAAACCGTGCGCGTTAAATTTTAAAGCTGCAAAATCAATCTTCATTCTTTCCGCCTTCTCTTAAAACGGGCATTACAGAGTTATACCCGTCTGCTCCGTATACCAGGCAGCGCTTTACGCGCGAAATGGTTGCCGTGCTGGCGCCTGTTTTCTCTACGATTTCTTCATAAATACAGCCGGCATCAAGCATTCTGGCAACCTCCAGACGCTGCGCCATTGCTTTTAATTCGGTAATGGTACAAATATCTTCAAAAAAGTTTGAGCATTGCTGTTCATCTTTTAAACTTAAAACAGCCCTAAACAGCTGCGCGGTTAATTTATCCCTGGTTTTTGCAGGCATGGCTGTCCTCCTTGGTTAACACCCGTAAAATTTTAAATTGGATATTTTCTATCCTTTCTTACTTTAATACTTTATTTTATAAAAAGTCAAGTAATTTCAACGGATTTTAAGAAAAATTTTATTGACAGATTTGTAAATAACGTGTATGATTGGCACATCAACTTCATACAAACATTCATCAAGAGTAGCCGAGGGACTGGCCCGATGACGCTACGGTAACCATCCTTAGTGAAACGGTGCCAAATCCAACGGAACATTCCGGCAGATGAAAGAGGTCTTAAAACTTGTACCCTTCACCTGTTTGTGAAGGGTTTTTTAGTACCTTAGAAAAGAAAGAGGAACACCGCATGATTGAATTAGTAACCGCATGATTGAATTAGTAAATGTAGAAAAAACTTACCACACCTCCTCGGGTGACATTCACGCCTTAAAGCGTACCAGCCTTACCATTAACCAGGGCGAAATTTTTGGCATTATCGGCCTTTCAGGCGCAGGCAAATCCACGCTTATACGCTGCATTAACATGCTGGAAGTGCCAACCGCAGGGCAGGTTTTTGTAGACGGCGAAGAACTTACCGCCATGACGGAAACGCAGCTGCGCAAAGCCCGCCAGAATATCGGCATGATTTTTCAGCATTTTAACCTGCTTGCCAGCCGCACAGTTTTTGGCAACATTGCCTTTCCGCTGGAAATTCAGGGGCTTGGCAAAGATGAAATCAAAAAGCGCGTGGCACCGCTGCTGGAGCTTGTACAGCTGCAGGACCGCGCCGACCACTACCCCAGCCAGCTTTCCGGCGGGCAGAAACAGCGCGTAGGCATTGCCCGCGCCCTTGCCAGCAACCCGAAAGTTCTTCTGTGCGACGAAGCAACAAGCGCGCTTGACCCGCAGACCACCAAATCCATTTTGAACCTGCTGCGCGACATTAACCAGCGTTTAAACCTTACTATAGTAATGATTACGCACCAGATGGAAGTTGTAAAGGAAATCTGCGACCGCGTAGCCGTTATTGAAAACGGCAGCATTATAGAAGAAGGCAATATGGTAGATGTATTTACCAACCCGCAGAACCAGACTACCAAGGAATTTGTTAAGAGCGTCGATAAAAACACACTTCCGGAATCACTTAAAAGCACGCCCGTCAGCAGGGAATATTTTGAAGGCGCAAGCCTCGCCGTGCGCTTGTCCTTCTTCAGCGGCAACGCCGACAAGCCCATTGTTTCCGGAATGATTAAACGCTTCGGCGTAGACGCAAACATTATTTCCGGCAACACCGACCAGCTTAAAGACCGCATTTACGGCAACCTGCTGATTGTTATTGAAGGCCCGCAGAAAGCCCTTGAGGACTCGCTGGATTATTTAAACAGCCAAAATCTGCAAGTGGAGGTAATTGGTTATGTCAAATGAAATGATTGAACTTTTAATAAAATCCTTTTGGGAAACCGGCTATATGGTTGTTGCCTCCACCGTATTGGCAAGCCTTATCGGCATACCGCTGGGCATCATCCTTACGGTAACGCGCAGCGGGCACATTCTGCCGAATGCCGTTATTAACTCCGTGCTGGGCGTTATCGTTAACGCCACCCGTTCCACCCCGTTTATTATTTTAATGGTAGCCATTATTCCGCTTACCCGTATGCTGGTTGGTTCTTCCATCGGCACTACGGCCGCCATTGTGCCGCTTACCATTTCCGCAGCGCCGTTTATTGCGCGTGTTATCGAATCTTCGCTGCTTGAAATTGACCACGGCGTTATCGAAGCCGCACAAAGCATGGGTGCAAGCCCGATGCAGATTATTTACAAAGTTCTGCTTCCCGAATCGCTGCACTCCATCGTACTTGGCATTACCCTTGCGGTTATCGCCCTTATCGGTTATTCTGCCATGGCGGGCGTACTCGGCGGCGGCGGCCTCGGCGACCTTGCCATCCGCTACGGCTACCAGCGTTTCCAGCCGGATGTAATGATTGTTACCGTTGTTATCCTGATTCTCATGGTACAGCTCATTCAGTTTATCGGCGACACGCTCAGCAAAAAACTTAACAAAACCAAATTATAATGTTAGCAATTTATTTTAATTTTAATATTTTGAGGAGGATTACTATGAAATTAAAAAGAATTTTGGCCGCACTGGCGGTTGGCACTCTGGCACTCGGCATTTTTGGCTGCGGCGGCAGCGAGAAAGCAGCGGACACTTCCGCACCCGTTAAGGTAGGCGTTACCGCAGGCCCCCATGCCGAAATTATGGACGAAGTTAAAAAACTGGCTGCCAAAGACGGCTTAAACATAGAAGTTGTAGAATTTAACGACTTTGTAACGCCGAACATTGCCTTGCAGCAGGGCGAAATTTTTGCCAACAGCATGCAGCACAGGCCTTACCTTGACGCTACGCTGAAAAAAGAACCCGGTTTTGAACTTGTTGAAGTTTTTAAAACCGTAAACTTCCCCATGGCTGTTTATTCCGATAAAATCAAAAAAGGTGAAGCCATCCCCGACGGCGCAACCATCGGCATCCCGAATGACCCTTCCAACGGCGGCAGAGCGCTTTTGCTGCTTGCCGAGCAGAAATTAATTGAAGTTAAGGACATTAATGACGTTACCACCTCCGTTGCCGATATTACCGGCAACCCGCATGGCTATAAATTCCTTGAGCTTGACGCTGCTACCATTCCCCGCAGCCTGCCGGACGTAACCGTTGCCGTTATTAACGCCAACTACGCTCTGCCTGCAGGGCTGAACCCCATGACGGATTCCTTGATGGTTGAAGGCGCGGCTTCCCCGTACATCAACATTTTTGTAACCAAAAAGGAAAATGCCGCCGACCCACGCATTAAGCAGCTGCAAAAAATCTATCAGTCCGCCGAAGTTGAAAAATTCATTAACGACCACTTTAAAGGCTCCGTTACCGTCGGCTGGAAATAAAATATTAAAAATAAAAGCGTCCCTTGCGGGCGCTTTTTGTTTGAGGTGAACCATGAAACGTATTTTGCATTTATTAGTTTTGCTTATAATTGTCCTGTGCTTTATGCCCGCCGCTTACGCGGAAAGCCCCGTTGACCGCCCCGTGAACACCAGCAGGCTGGACGACATATTTGCACAACATGGCGTAAACGGCACCCTTGTAATTTATGACGTACAGAAAAACGGTTACTGGCTGCACAACGCCGGGCGTGCGGCAGAGCGGTTTTACCCCGCCAGCACTTTTAAAATTTTTAACAGCCTTATCGGTTTAAGCGAAAGCGTTGTTAAAGATGCAGACGAAGTTTTTTACCGTTATGGCGGCGAACCGGTGTACCTTGAAAGTTGGAAAGCCGACGCCAGCCTGCGCAGCGCCATAAAACTCTCGCAGGTGCCAGCCTATAAAGAACTGGCGCGCCGCATCGGTACGGAACGCATGCAGGCCAACATGAAAAAGCTGCACTACGGCAATGAAAGCATCGGCAGTAAAATCGACAACTTCTGGCTGGAAGGTCCGCTTAAAATAAGCGCGCTGGAGCAGGTTAAGCTGCTGACCAAACTTGCCCGCAGGCAATTACCCTATCCGCAAAAGGCGCAGCAGCAGGTTTGTGACATAACCGTTTTAAAACAGACCGATGCTTACACGCTGCACGGCAAAACCGGCTGGGCAACGGACAATATAAAAACCCCGGTAGGCTGGTTTGTTGGCTGGGCTGAAACCAAAGACAACCTGTATGTTTTTGCCATGAACATGGATTTAACCAACGCCGCAGATTTGCCGTTAAGAGAAAGTATAACCCTGGAGTGCCTTCGAGCTTTAAAACTTTTATAAAGCAGTTTATAATTATACTAAGCAGTAATTGAAAGAAGGGATACTATGGCATATTTAGGCGAAAATATTAAAAAACTCGGTTTTGGGTTGATGCGCCTGCCGAAAATTGGCGAGGCCATCGACATTGAACAGACCAAAAAAATGGTAGACATCTTTTTGGAAGCAGGCTTTACCTATTTTGACACGGCGTGGGCCTACCCCGGCAGCGAAGACGCTATCCGCCAGGCGCTGGTAGAACGCTACCCGCGCAAAAAATTTCAGCTTGCAACCAAAAACGCTGCATGGATTAACTGCAAAACACGTGAAGAAGCAGTTAACCAGTTTGAAACCAGCTTAAAACAAACCGGCGCAGGCTATTTTGATTTTTACCTTCTGCACAACCTCGGCGAAAGCCGCACCAAATATTTTGACGATTACAATATGTGGGACTTTGTGCAGGAGCAAAAAGCCAAAGGGCTGATTAAGCACGTTGGTTTTTCGTTCCATTCCACGCCGGAAGAACTGGACGCCATTTTAAACGCGCACCCCGAAATGGAATTTGTGCAGCTGCAAATTAACTATGCCGACTGGAATTACCCCGCCGTGCAGAGCCGCCGCTGCTACGAAGTGGCGCGCAAACACGGCAAGCCCGTTATCATTATGGAACCGGTTAAGGGCGGCATGCTCGCCAATCCGCCGGAAAGCGTACAGAAAATTTTAAAAGACGCCGAGCCGGAAATGTCCGTGGCAAGCTGGGCCATCCGCTTTGCTGCACATCTGGAAGGCATTATTACCGTGCTCAGCGGCATGAGCAATGTAGAGCAGATGCAGGACAACCTTTCTTACATGAAGGATTTTAAGGGCCTTTCCGCCGCCGAAGAAGCAACGCTGAAACAGGCGCAGGAGGCGCTGGCAAAAATTCCGCTCATTCCCTGCACCACCTGCAACTACTGCGCCAAGGTCTGCCCCATGAATATCGGCGTAAGCGGCAGCTTTACGGCAATGAACTATTACACGCTGTATAAGGATTTGGCCGCTGCCAAACACCAGGAAAACTGGCTGGTTACTGGCCACGGCAAAAAGAAGGCCGCAGAATGCATTAAATGCGGCGCGTGCGAAAAAGCCTGCCCGCAACATATTAAAATCCGCGAAGAACTGGTAAAGGTTACTGAAACCCTGGGCTGATATGTTAAAACAGAAGCATCCGTTTTAGAAACGGGTGCTTTTTTATGTGCTTCGGCAGAATTTTGTGATATAATGGGAACGCTTAATAAATTTTACCCTGTTTTAAGGAGCAGCTATGAGCCGTAAACCTTTTGTGCCCGCAGCCCTTTTGGGCAAGCTGTGGCGCTGCATAATAGAATTTGAAATGCTGAAGGAAGGCGACCGCGTGCTGATTGGCTTAAGCGGCGGCAAAGACAGTATGTTTTTAACGGCCGCGCTGGCTGAAGTACAGCAGTATGCGCCCTTTAAGTTTGACCTTGCCTGCTACACGGTTGATACCATGTTCAGCACTGATTTTCCCAAAGCTGATTTGGAAAGCTTCTGTGCGCAGTACGGGCTTAAACATTACAGCAGCAAAGTTGATGTGACCGAAGCGTGGCAGCACCGCACCAACACGCCGTGCTTTACCTGCGCTTATTTCCGCCGCGCCGCCACCAACCGCACGGCGCTGGAGCTGGGCTTTAACAAAGTTGCCTGGGCGCACCACCATGACGACGCCGTGGAAACCTTCTTTTTAAACCTTGTTGCCAGCGGCCAGCTTAAAACCTTTCTGCCGGTAACGCCGCTTTCGCGCACGGGGCTCACCTTAATACGCCCGCTTTTATATTACCGCGAGGCGGAAATCATCAGTATGGTTGATGAGCTTAACCTGCACCCGCTGAAAAACCCCTGCCCCTACGACGGCCACACCAAACGCCAGGAAGCAAAAGAACTGCTGCGCTCGCTGCAGGGCTTCAACGCCGAAGCGTACGACCATCTGGCGGCAGCCATGCGTTTTGCCAATGCCGAACTTTGGCCTGCCAAATGCGGAAAAACGGAGCTGGCAGATAAATTCCACGCATTTTGGCAGCAAAAGCGCAAAAACAGGCAGGAATAACGCCGCCCGCAGCGAATATAATTTTTTGTATGACATTTTGACCGGAGGTTTTTTATGACAGTAAAAGAGTTTAAACATGATTATTTCAGTTTTAAAGGGCGTTTGAACCGCAAGCCCTTTTTAATGCGCCTGATGATGCTTGGCGCTATCAGTATCTTTTTTGTTTTAATCGTTATCAACGCCGAACCGCACCTTAAGGAAGACCCCGCGCATTTTGCCACCAACGTGCGCAAATCGCTGGTGTTCTGGGTTTATTATATCCCGCTTATTATCGCCAGCATTTCGCTCGGCGTACGCCGCCTGCACGACCTTAATTTAAGCGGCTGGTGGATGCTTCTGGGTTCCGGCGCGCTTTTAAGCACCGTAAACACCGGCAACACCGCCATTGACCTTGCAGCGGCAATTTTATTTTACATTGCCCAGCTTTTCAATCTGTTCCTGATTTTCTTCCGCGGCACCAAAGGGCCTAACCGCTTCGGCGAAGACCCCGTACCCCAGCCCGTAAAAGAAAAGAAGAAAACCAAAGAAGAACGCCGCGCCGAAGCCAAGGCACGCAAAGAAGCTGCCGAAGCAGAAAAACGCGCCGACGAAGAATTGGAACGCGAAATTGCCGAAGCGCATCCCGACTGGGATGAATATGACCGCTACGATGCCATGCAGGATGCCAAAGCCAAACGCGAAGCCGAAAAAGCAGCGGCAGAAATTAAAGACGGCACCGAAAACAAAGAAAACAAATAATTGTATAAAAAAATCCCGCCAAAAGCGGGATTTTTATTTTATGCGTATTTTGTTTTAAACTAAAGTATAAATTTGGTGCTGCTGCGCCTTACCATGCCAGTACTTCCACGCCGGTATCTGTAACAAGCACCGTGTTTTCCCACTGGGCCGACATGCTGCCGTCCTGCGTATAAACAGTCCAGTCGTTTGAAGCGTCGATAAACACATCGCGGCGGCCGGCGTTAATCATCGGCTCAACCGTAAATACCATGCCCGGCACCATCAGCATGCCGGTATTTTTTTTGCTGTCGTGGCATACAAAAGGTTCTTCGTGAAAATCCACACCAACGCCGTGCCCGCCAAATTCCGTTACCACGCTGTAACCGTGCTTACGTGCAAACGGGGCAATGGCAGCGCCGATATCGCCGATAAAGGCCCACGGCTTGCAGGCTTCCACGCCGCGGCGCATACATTCTTTGGTAATAGCAACCAAATCCTGATTCGGTTTGGAAACCTTGCCAATCATAAACATGCGCGAAGCATCGGCATAATAGCCGTTGTAAATAGTGGTTACGTCAACGTTAACAATGTCGCCGCTTTTAAGCACCGTTTTATCGGGAATACCGTGGCAAACCTGGTCATTAACCGAAGTGCAGATGCTTTTCGGAAAGCCGTAAAAACCGAGGCAGGCCGGAATACCGCCGCTTTTGGTAATAAAATCATACGCCAGCGCGTCAATTTCTTCCGTCGTCATGCCGGCTTTAATTTTTTGGGCAATCAAATCAAGGCAGGCATTGTTAATTTTGGCTGCCGCACGGATGCCTTCAATCTGTTCCGGCGTTTTTATCATATCCATATCGGGAACTTCGCAGCCTTTGGCCTTGAATTCTGCTATTTTTGCTTTTATTACTTCAATATCCATAAAAATCTCCTTTAATACAAATTTAATTTTATAGTGCTATTATAACACATATAACATAAAGTGACAGCACAAAGTCAGCTTATGCTTACAAATTATTTTTCTATTATTTTTTGTTTCTTTATGTTAAAATATTGTTAGTTTTTGTATAAGGAGGAGCCGATGGAAGCTATTTATTCCAACATTGCCGATTTTATCCTGCATTTTGACCGTTACCTGCCCGTTGTTATGGAAGCCTATGGGCACTGGATTTACGCATTTTTGTTCATTATTGTTTTTTGTGAAACAGGGCTTGTGGTAACGCCGTTTCTGCCGGGCGATTCGCTTTTGTTTGCCTGCGGCGCGCTGGCGGCATCCGCCGAAGGGCTCAGCCTGCCGCTTCTGGCCGTTATTTTCCTTGTGGCTTCAATCACCGGCGATGCCTGCAACTACGAGATAGGCAAGCACCTGGGGCATAAAATACTTGCCGCCAATTCAAAGCTGATTAAGCCGGAATACGTAAAAAAAGCCGAAGATTTTTACGCCAAGCACGGCCACAAAGCTATTTTCCTGGCCCGTTTTGCCCCGATTGTGCGTACCTTTGCGCCTTTTGTAGCAGGCATCGGCACCATGCACTACCGCACCTTTGCCATTTACAATGTCAGCGGCGCCTGCACCTGGGTATTTTTATTTCTCGGCGGCGGCTACTTTTTCGGCAACATTCCGTTTATCAAACAAAACTTTTCGTATGTAACCATGGGCATTATTCTGTTTTCGCTTACCCCGATTATTTTTGAGGTTATCCGCAGCAAGCGTGCCAAATAACGAAAGAAGGCTGAAAGATGTATTATTTTACCAGTGACTACACTACCGGCTGCACGCCGGAAATTTTAGAAGTTTTGGGAGCAACCAATCTTGAAGAAACAGCAGGCTACGGCGAGGACGCATACTGCGAAGCTGCCCGCGCGCTGATTCAGAAAGAATGCGGCCGCCCGGATGCGGACGTTTATTTTATGATGGCTGGCACGCAGACCAACCTGACGATTATCTCCGCCTCCCTGCGCCCCTTCCACGGCGTTTACGGCACTGCGCGCAGCCATATTAACACGCACGAAGCCGGCGCCATTGAACGCAGCGGCCACAAGGTGCTTGTAGTGCCAGATGAGGACGGCAAAATTACCGCTGCCCAGATTGCTGCCGAACAGGAAAAATACCTGCACGACCCCAGCCGCGAGCATATTGTAATGCCTAAAATGGTTTACATTTCGCAGCCTACGGAAACCGGCACGCTGTACAGCAAAAAAGAACTGGAAGATTTATACGCCGTATGCAGGCAGTATAATTTATACCTGTTTATTGACGGTGCGCGCCTCGGTTACGGGCTTACTTCGCCCGCCTGCGATTTTACCATGCAGGACATTGCCAATAACTGCGACGTATTCTACATTGGCGGCACCAAATGCGGTATGCTTTTCGGCGAAGCGGCAGTTGTTTTAAACCCTGCCATTAAAGAAGATTTTATTCCGCTGATGAAACAGTGCGGCAGCGTACTTGCCAAAGGCCGCCTGCTTGGCATTCAGTTTGAAGCTATGTTCACCAACGGTTTATACTACCGTATCTGCAAACAGGGCATTGATACAGCCATGCAGATTAAAGCCGTGCTTAAAGAATGCGGCTTTGAATTCTTGACTGATTCACCCACCAATCAGCAGTTCATCATCATCACTAAAGAAATGTACGAAAAAATAAACAGCCATTTTAAACTCGGCCTTTATGAAAACCTGCCGGACGGCAGAGTTGCTGCCCGTATCTGCACCAGCTGGTCTACCTCGCAGGATGCGGTTGACAAGCTGTGCAAGTTTATTAAAGAGCTGTAAGAAAGTAAATATAGCAATAATGTTTCAGCAAAAGGTTTATATTAATGCGGTCATGTAAAAATGCTGCGGCTTCTCCGATTCCGTCCGGGCTTTGCGGCCGGACTCCCGAAGATTGAAAATAAAAATTTCAGCCGCCGCAGTTTTTATCTATGACCTTATAATATAAACCTTTTGCCCTAACGTCACATCACCGCATCAAGATAAATATTTTGTTTGAACAAATGTAATAAGCAGAAAAATTATAACTAAAACTTATAATTATACGCAAAAACACCGCTGTAAAAGCGGTGTTTTTTATTTACAACGTATTTTGTTATTATATTTTGCTGCGCTACTTTTTGCTCCACAGCCATATTTCGCGGCACAGCCAGATAATGAACACGCCGCAGAAATCAAGCACAATATCGGTAACCTGCGCCGTACGCCCCGGCACCGAAAGCTGAATGTACTCATCCGCTACGGCAACGGCAAGCCCTAAAAACAGGATGTAGCCGGACGCCACGCGGTTAGACACGCGCCAGCTGATAAAGGTATTAACCATAATCATTGCCAGAACGGCAAATTCCACAAAATGTGCCAGCTTGCGCAGGCGTGCCTCCAGACGGTCTACCGGCATCGGGTCGCCGATAGCGGCATACAGGCTGTCAAGCCACTGGGCAAGCAGCCCGCTTGCCTTGTATGAAGTTTCCGCAGGCAGCGAAGAATTAAAAAAGATAAAACCTGCAAACAGCACTAACAGCAGCAGCCATAAAAATTTTTTCATTTATACGCGCCGCCCTGTTACTGATTGCGTGTAAGCAAATCCATTACCATCATATTGCTTACAACGCCAATGCCGCCCGGCACCGGAGTGTAAGCCGAGGCTTTGCCTACAACGGCAGTGTCAACATCGCCTACCAGTTTGCCGTCAACGGCGTTAATGCCAACGTCTACAACAACAACCGCGCCTTCTTTAATCATATCGGGCGTTACAAAGCAGGGCTTGCCTACTGCCGCAACGATAATATCCGCCTGGCGGGTAATTTCGGCAATGTTTTTGGTTTTGCTGTGGCAGATGGTAACGGTGGCGTTTTTGTTTAAAAGCAAATTGGCAACCGGTTTGCCTACAACATTGCTGCGGCCGATTACAACGGCATGTTTGCCTTCCAGTTCAATGCCGTAATGTTCCAGCGTTGCCATGCAGGCACGCGGCGTGCAGGGTGACATTTTGCCATAGCCAAGGTACATATCGCCAACGTTTTTCACGTTCAGGCAGTCCACGTCCTTGCTGGCAGTAACTGCCGCACCGATTGTATCGCTGTCCAGCGGTTTGGGCATCGGCATCATAGGCAGTACGCCGGTAACGTAACGGTTGTGGTTCATGCGGGCAATGTCACGCAGCAAATCTTCCTGTTTGGTATCGGCAGGATATAAAAGTTCTTTAACATAAATGCCCATGCTTTCAGCAAGCTTCATTAAACGGTCTTTGTAAACATGCGAAGCCGGGTCATCGCCAACAACAATAATTGCCAGCGTTACTTTACGCCCTTTGCCAAGCGCATTGGCCACACGCTGCATAATGGTTTCGCGGTAAGCATCGGCAACGGGTTTTCCCCTCATAATCAAAGTTTCCATAACAGTTCTCCTTAAAACAGTCCGCTTATTACGCCGTCGTCGCTTACGTCAATTTTTTCGGCGGCAGGAACTTTCGGCAGGCCCGGCATGGTCATAATATCGCCGGTTAATACTACCACAAAGCCTGCACCGGCTGCGATACGGCAGTTTTTAATGGTAATTTCAAAGCCTTCCGGGCGTCCCAGCAGCGCCGGGTCATCCGAGAAGGAATACTGGGTTTTGGCCATGCAGACAGGCAAATGCCCATAGCCCATTTTTTCAAAGTCCTTCAAAGCATTGTTTGCTTCTTTGGTATAGTTTACGCCCACTGCACCGTAAATCTTTTTGGCAATGGTTTCAATTTTTTCTTTCAGGCTCAGTTCTTCGCCGTACAGAAGTTTAAAATCGGCTTTGCCGCTTGTTGCCAGCGCCACAACTTCTTTCGCCAGTTCAATGCCGCCTTCGCCGCCTTTGGCAAATACTTCCGAAAGCGCAACGTTTACGCCGTGTGCGGCGCAGTGGCTGCGGATGGCTTCCAGTTCCTCCGGGGTATCCTGTGCAAAGGCATTAATAGCAACAACCAGAGGCAAACCGTACTGCTTAATGTTTTCGATATGCTTTTCAAGGTTGACAATGCCGCGTTTTACAGCTTCCACATCCGGAGTGGCAAGGTCTGTTTTCGGCACGCCGCCGTGCATTTTAAGCGCGCGTACGGTTGCAACCAGCACAACTGCATCCGGTTTTAAACCGGCATAACGGCATTTAATGTCGAAGAATTTTTCCGCGCCCAAATCTGCACCAAAGCCTGCTTCCGTAATGGTGTAATCGGCAAGTTTGAGCGCCGTTTTGGTTGCCATTACGCTGTTGCAGCCGTGGGCAATATTGGCAAACGGGCCGCCGTGGATAATGGCAGGCACATTTTCCAGAGTCTGTACAAGGTTCGGTTTTACAGCGTCTTTTAACAGTGCTGCCATTGCGCCCTGTGCTTTAAGCATGCCTGCGGTAATGGGGTTGCCGCTGTAATCGTAAGCCACAATAATTTTGCTCAGGCGTTCTTTTAAATCGTGCAGGCCGTTTGCCAGGCACAAGATAGCCATAACCTCCGAAGCAACGGTAATATCAAAGCCGTCCTGGCGCGGTACGCCGTGCGCCTTGCCGCCGAGGCCGACAACTATGTTGCGCAGTTCGCGGTCATTCATATCGACAACGCGTTTCCATACAATGCGGCGCGGGTCGATATTAAGCGCATTGCCCTGCTGAATATGGTTGTCAAGCATGGCTGCCAGAAGCATATGGGCAGATGTTATGGCATGGAAATCGCCGGTAAAATGCAGGTTAATGTCCTCCATAGGCACAACCTGAGAATAGCCGCCGCCTGCTGCGCCGCCTTTAATGCCCATGCAGGGGCCGAGCGAAGGTTCGCGCAGAGCTACAATAACTTTCTGGCCGATTTTGGCAAGCCCCTGTGCCAGGCCTACCGTAGTGGTGGATTTGCCTTCACCGGCAGGGGTCGGGGTAATGGCCGTAACCAGAATAAGTTTTCCGTCAGGCTTATCCTGCACTCTTTTAATTAAATCCATGGAAAGTTTTGCCTTGTAGCGGCCGTATAACTCAATATCTTCCTCACCGATGCCGAGTTTTGCGGCAACCTCAGTAATGGGCAGCATATGCGCCTTTTGAGCAATTTCAATATCCGATAACATCTTGGTACCTCCCTTTTCTGCACTTAAATAACTATATCTTTGTTTTATTCTCTGCCGGAGTTCCTTTTTCCTTCCGGTAGAGATAAATTATTCAAACCATATTTCCAGTTTTGTGCCTTCCGCGGCAACAGTCCCCGGCGGCAGCGACTGCTTCTTCGCCCTGCCGCTGCCGTAAGGCACCAGCACCAGATGCCCGCGCTGCACCAGTTCTGCCGTCTGGCGCATGTCAAGCCCGGTAAAGTCCGGTATCTTTACTTTGTTGTCCGGCAAAAATTCCATTACCGGCACTTTAACGGCTTTGGCCCTGTCTTTTGCATCTTCCTCAAACGAAGGCAGCCCTTCGTGCGTGCTCGGCTGAATGCCTTTGGCAACGAGTATCTGCTGCAATGTATCTTTAAATACCGGCGCCGATACCTGCGAACCGTAAAACGCGCCCTGCGGCGTGTCAAGCATTACCAGCATCGCATACTGCGGATTGGCTGCCGG
>ULXT01060238.1_pt1 | contig 20272 bp, 22 predicted proteins | sample 1961571 | NCBI WGS metagenome assembly ULXT01 (sample SAMEA4835846, study PRJEB28245) | human gut metagenome | biome: gut microbiome; material: fecal sample | place: Denmark | collected 2008
ATACACAGATAATCCCTTGTAGGTCAATACCCTATGAGGGATTTATTTTTATCTACATACACATTGTATAAACAAAGTTGCTTTGAGTTGTTTATGTAGCAATAAAAAAGCCACCTTGCAATGAAGATGGCTTAATAATAGGTCATTTTTGCTATATGGTAAATAGAACTTTCGATTTTAATGGGGTGGATATTCTATTCCCCTTCCTTGAAAAAAAGTCTTCAAAAAAGTCACATATCAAAATTGAGTTCTTTATTTATTTCTAAATTCTAATCGAATTTTTTTTATAATAATATAGTATTCAAGTTTAAGTGCAAGTAGCAATTACAAATGGATAATAAATATATTCTCAGCATTTTTTACCTCATTATATAATTTTATATACTCCTTTTTCAAGTTTATATAATTATTAATTGTTTCTGTTATCTCATATAAGACAGGAACCTCTTCGACTTTTAATTTGTGGTCTTGAATTTTTATTGTGTTATCATTTTTATTGATTATAGCATAATATATTGCTAAATGTTTCTTCCCATCCTCATTTAATCTTACTTTTATTTCATATGTATATAGAAAGTCATAATCAGATATTTTTATCTTAGATATATAACTATTAATACTATCAGCCATAAACTTTAAATTATTGTCATTCTTGATTTTGAAATGCATAAATTTTAGGGATTTATTAATATAATCTTCTGCATAATCTCTAGCTCTCAATTTCTCATTGTATGATAAACTTTCTACTTTCTTTAATATATTTTTATCTAAAGATAGATTAATACCTGTTGTGTCATTCACAATGGAATTTATCATATCAAATGAAGTTTTTATGTTTGAAGAATCTGAAACAGAAATAGCTGTTATCTCTTCAACAGAATTTGGGTCATCAAAATTCTCATCAACATACTTAAAAAACTCCTTTTCTATTCGTTTTTCAATTGAATTAGAACATCCAATAAGAAATAAAGAAATTAATAGGCTTAAAGAATAAAGAATAGTTTTCATAACTTTATAATTAATGTTTATAGTAATAGCGTGAGCAAATACTATGCTACGCTGAAAGGTATCGCCAAACACCTCACTCCCATAACAAGTATGCCCACGCATATCGTGAGCATTCACTTATTGTTATTGGGGAGTGTTGATATAATTTGGCGATTTTTTCAGCTCCCAAACAAAAGCAAACGCTAAAGTTTAATAGTATGTCTTGAAATAGCAATAAATCTGCTAAATCACTACAAATATAGCTTAAGTTTTTGATAGTAAAAAATTTCCCCTTATGTATAAACACAAAAAACCCCGTAGGAGGCCTCCGCATTTGCGGAAACCTCCTACGGGGTTGCTTATATCTTATCAGCTGGCAGCGCGCAGCTGGTTGAACAAATCTTTCTGTTTTTCGGTCAATGAAGTCGGTATCTTCACGTTGTACGTGACAATCATGTCGCCAAACTGACCGGGTTGTTTGTAGACCGGGAATCCTTTGCCCCGCAAACGTACCTGCGTACCGTTCTGCGTGCCCGGTTTTACTTTCAACCGAACCATACCGTCCATGGTTCTTACCTGTACTTCTCCACCCAGTACGGCGGTGTACAAGTCGACATCCACGTGGGTATAAAGGTCGTCGCCTTCCCGTTCAAAAGTGGCATCCTTGTCAATCACGAAGGTGATGTACAGGTCGCCGTTTTCAGCTCCGTTCATGCCCTTCTCTCCGTAGCCTTTCAGCCGGATAGTCTGCCCGTCGGCAACTCCCGCCGGGACGGTGATACGGATGTTCTCACCGTTGACGCTGAACGTCTGCTTGTGGGTGATGTATGCTTCACTGAGTGACAGATGCATTTGGGCCTCTATGTCGCCACCCTTGGCCCGCATGCTGTATCCTCCACGGCCACCGCTTCTGTGTCCGAAGAGTTGTTCGAAGAAGTCTGAGAAACCGCTTGCGCCAGCTCCTCCGAATCCTCCGCTGAACTCGTCGCCATTCATGGAGTACCAGTAGCCTGAACCACCGTTCTCCTGCTGGGCCCGACTGTATGCTTCACGTTCCTGCTTGAATTCATCAGCGTGTTTCCAGTGTTCCCCATATTCATCGTATTTCTTTCGCTTTTCCGGATCGCTCAATACTTCATGGGCTTCATTCACCTGCTGGAACTTTCCTTCCGCCGATGGGTCATCCTTGTTCAGGTCAGGATGGTATTTCTTTGCCAGCTTCCGGTAGGCTTGCTTGATTTCATCCTGTGTGGCATTACGGTCAACACCCAATATTTTATAGTAATCAATAAATGCCATATATCAATCGTTTTTAGTGGGTTCCAGAATAAAAAACTCCCGCCCGCAGGGAAATGCAGACGAGAGCTTTTCGGTTAATTGTTATGATTAATGTATCTCAATCACACGGTTTACTTTTGCTTTTTCTTCCTGAGAATACTTCGGCAAATCAATTGTCAATACACCATCTGCTACATTTGCACTGATTTTGTCTTTATCTACATTGTCAGGCAAATAGAGTGACTGTTGGAATTTAGAGTATGAGAACTCGCGACGCAAGTACTTCTTGTTTTCTTTGTCCTTTTCGTTGTTTTCGCTCTTCTTTTCCATGGAAATAACCAGTTCGTTGTCTTCACCCAGATGGATGTTGAAATCGTTCTTTGTCATTCCCGGAACTGCAACTTCTACCTTGTAGTCTTTGTCGCTTTCCACTACATTGATTGCAGGGGCAGTAGCGTTAGCTTTAACCATCCAATCGTTATCAAAGAAATCATTAAAGATACTTGGTAACCAGTTCTGATTGTAATATTTTCTAGTCGGCATCATAGTTGTAATCTCCTATTTTTAGTTGTTAATTAATTTTGTTTTTGAACCCGAACCCTTTTGAAATTCAAGTTCACTTACTCTTTTGCAAACAGTGTACCACAAATCTTGAATGGAGGTCATTGTGGCTTCCATTTTTAATGTAGTACCTTTATTTTAAACCTTCTATGCCGATTTTTAAACCTTTGCAAACTATATTAGCTGTCTGACGGAATGGATTGTGGCAAATTGTCAGTTTGTGTTTGAACTATAAAGACAAAAAGTCTTATTCTGTGACATATTGTCATTTATTCATTCTTTGAGTGCCGTAATCTGATGGAATGTGAAGACAGACGCTTTTCCAGCATCGGTGCGGGAATGATGGATTTAAGAGTATCTATGACCGCATTGACCATTCTTTCGCGGATAAAGTCTTCTTTGATAAGAATAGATACCTGGCGTTGTGCCGGAGGGTTTGCCTGAAGAGGCAGGACATGGGCTTTCTGTTTTTCGGTTAGCGACGCAATATGAAGTTCGGGGATGATGGTATATCCACCGTTTCGGTCCACGATTTTTATGAGGGTCTCGATGCTTCCGGCCTCATAGATGTGATTGCCGATGTCTTTGTTCTTGCAAAAATTCATTCCGCCGTTGGGCACACAATGACCTTCTTTCAGTATCCACATTTGTTCGGGAGGGAGGGTACCGTTGGCGATACAGCTTTTGGCCTGGTCGCATGCTTCAGAAAAGTAGGCCACGAACTTCTCGGTATAGACCGGAATTTCTAACAGGCCGTTCAAGTCCTCCGGCGGGGTGGTCAGGATAATGTCCAGGTTGCCATAGTGCAGCTCCTGGAGCAATGATTTGTTTTCTTTCTCATCAATGAACAGGCTTACGTGCGGGTAGGTTTTCCGGAAATGATGGATAAAGTCGGGCACGAGGTAGGGAGCAATGGTGGGCAGAATACCGATACGCAGGTTACCGTTCATGCTGTCCGTTTCGTCGGCTACCACTTCCTTTATGCACTGGGTTTCATTCAGCACAATCTGTGCCTGACGGATGATTTTTTCGCCGATGCGGGTCGGGGTGATATTCTTCCGGTCGCGGTTGAAAATCTTGACATCCAGTTCTTCTTCCAGCTTTTGAATCATCGCGCTGAGGGTAGGCTGTGTCACGCCGCATGCCTCGGCTGCAAGCACAAAGTGGCGGTACTTGTCCAGTGCCACGATATATTCCATCTGTTGTAATGTCATGGTTCAATAGATTTTATCAATACAAAGATAAATAAAATCTGTTGTGCCCCTGCGCATTTCCATCTACATTTGCATCAGAAACAAACAAAAAAGGTGTTGACAATGAAAAGGTTATTTCGTAATTGGGATGTTCTCCGGGTGATACGCCTCCTTTCGGGAGCAGTGTTTGCCGCTTATGGCATTTATGCCTCAGACTCCCTGATGATAGTATTGGGCGGGTTGCTGATGCTGATGGCTATGGTGAACTGGTCCTGCTGTGCGGCAGGAGGATGTGGCACCTCGTCCGGGAACAAAGCATTGTATAAGGATTTTGTGAAACCTTATCAGGCAACAAAAGAAAGTAAGTAAAAATTTAAACACAGAAGAATATGAGTGCAGTACATTTAACCAAAGCAGATTTTTTGACAAGAGTAGCAAATTATGAAGCGAATCCGAACGAATGGAAATTCCTGGGTGAGCGTCCGGCCTTGATTGATTTTTATGCCACCTGGTGTGGTCCGTGCAAGATGCTGGCTCCGGTATTGGATGAGTTGGCCGATGAATATGCCGGACAGGTAGACATCTATAAGGTGAATGTAGACGAAGAGGAAGAACTGGCAGCCTTGTTTGGTATCCGCAGCGTGCCTTCCCTGCTGTTTGTGCCGATGAACGGTACTCCGCAGATGGCACAGGGAGCCTTGCCTAAGAAGAACCTGAAGGAGGCTATTCAGAATGTGCTATTGAAGTGATATTATTCAGACAGCTATAAAAAAGGAGGGCCTTACAGCTCTCCTTTTTTTATAGCTTCCATGATGTTGGCCGGAGCACGTTCGGCCAGCAATTCTTTTTTCATATAATCCATGTAAGGAGCTACGTGCTGGAAGAACTGATGGTACCCCTTGCACAGGTAGTTCAGTCCCGGCTCACCGTCGGCTGTGCGGGCGAAGCGGTTTTTCGGGCATTCACCGTTGCAGGCAAAGAGGAATTCACATTCCTTGCACTGGCGGGGAAGGGAGTCTTGTTTCATTTGTCCGAACTTCATCTGGCGTTCGCTGTACATCATTTCCACCAGTGTCTTTTCATGAATGTTGCCCAGCTTGTATTCCGGAAATACAAAGTGGTCGCAGGAATATACGTCGCCGTTGAATTCCATGACGCCGGCATGTCCGCAAGTCTTGGCCATGGTGCAGACGCCTGGCTGTGCACCTACCCAGTTGGCAAGGGTAGAGTCGAACAACTGGATGAAGAAATTTCCCACATCCTGGCGTACCCATTCGTCAAACAAGGTGCAGAGGAAGTTTCCCCATTGTTCCGGTGATACGGAGAAATCGGCTAATTTCTCGTCTTTCTGTAACGGACTGGCCAGGCGACGGCCGTCGGCATGGGGACTTATACGCTCTACAATCGGTGTAAACTGGATGTAGTGGCAGTCAATTTCCTTGAAGAAATGATAGAAGTCCAGCGGATAGTCTGCGTTGAAGTCATTCACTACGGCCAGGGCGTTCCATTCTACCCCGTGTTTCTTCAGCAAGTGGATGCCTTGCATTACCTTGGTGAACGACGGACGTCCCTGACGGTTCTTGCGGTATTCATCGTGGAACTCCTGTGGCCCGTCGATGGACACGCCTACCAGCCAGTTGTTCTTTTTGAAGAATTCGCACCACTCATCTGTCAACAAGGTACCGTTGGTCTGGATACAGTTGTCGATGGTACGTCCCCCGGCATATTTCTGTTGCAGTTCCATTACTCGCTTGTAGAAGCTGAGCGGACGCATCAGTGTTTCTCCGCCGTGCCAGGTAAAGAGTACCTGCGGCATGGTCTGCGAGCCGATGTATTCACGGATAAATTTCTCTAACAGCTCGTCGCTCATCACGTGCTTGGAGATGTCTTTGTATAAATTTGCCTTTTCCAGGTAGTAGCAATAGTCGCAAGCTAAGTTGCAGACTGCCCCTACGGGTTTTGTCATTACGTATAGCGGACGGGCAAAAGGTGCAATGGTTTGACTCATGGTATCGGGTTTTAATAAGTTTCAAGTTATTTCTTTTCGTCGGACAGATGCGCCAACAGTCCTTCACACGCATCTTCCAGTATGTCGAGCACATTCTCGAAGCCTTGAGCGCCTCCATAATAGGGGTCAGGCACGTAGTCGATTACCTTGGTACGGCAGAAATCAGTCATGCGGTGAATCTTCTGTTCACTTTCCACGTCGGGCGCTTTGTCGCGCAGGGCATCGATGTTGCGGTCGTCCATACCTAAAATCCAGTCGAAGTGATAGAAATCTTCCGTGCGTACCGGACGCGAGCGGTGAGTCAGCTGGTAGCCTCTGCGGCTGGCGTGAGCCCGCATACGTTCATCGGGCAGTTCTCCTTCGTGAAAACCGCTGATGCCTGCGGAATCAATTTCAAACTCTTTTTCTCTTCCTGCCCGGCGCACCAGCGTACGCATGATTTCTTCGGCAGAAGAGGAACGGCAGATGTTGCCAAGACAGACGAATAATATTCTTTGTTTCATCATTTATCAAGGTGTAAATACTGTTTAAAACGTGCTACATCCGTATTCAGGATGAGGCTTTCGGGAAACTCGGTTTCCTTGACCAGCTCTAGGGCATGGTCGTAAGTCGCAATGTCGAATGAGATGTGTGCATCACTTCCTAAGATGACGGGCACCTCATATTGCTTGCAGAGACGGAGTATCTCTAAGTTGTTGGGCCGTGCCTCCACTTTGTTGCGGCAAGGCTTCAAGGAGCTGTTGTTGATTTCCAGCAGGGTGTGATGGGCTTTTGCGGCCTGCACAATCGGTTCAAAAAGCAGTTTGGCCGTACCGTCACCCGGATGGCTGATGATGTGGGTGTAAGGATTCTCGATGGCCTTAATCATCCCTTGTGTATTTTCTTCGGGAGTTCCCAGCGTGTAGCACAAGGAATGAATACCTGCGATTCGCAAATCCAGCAAGTTCATGTGGAATTCATCCAGGTCGAGTGTACCTTGCGTGTCAAGGATATTGATTTCCGCCCCAAGCAGGAGTTCGATGCCGTACATCTGCCGCGGTACCACGTGCAGGTTGCGGAAGTAAATCAGGTGACAGCTTCCGGGAATTCCCGGTGTATGTTCTGTGATGCCGAGCAACTTCAGGCCTTTGTCGGCGGCTGCCCGTGCCATTTCCTGCAGACTGCTGAAAGCATGTCCGCTGGCAATGGTGTGCGTATGTACATCTAATTCTATCTTCATGTGTATAGGGTTTAGGTAGGGTCTACATCATAATATACCATCAGTGAGCGGAAGCGCTCATCTTCTATGAGGGTGCGTTGTACCTGCGTCAGGTAGCGGCGTACCTTGCTCATGGAAGCTTCCTGCTCTATCTTGATGACAATCTTCCGGATGAAAAGCGATTGTATCCGTGCCACGGGTGGTTTGTCCGGACCTAATATCCGTTCGCCCATGCCTTGTCGCAGGTGAGCGGTCATCAGGTCGGCTGCCTGATTCAGGATATCTTCTTTGCGGTGCTTCAAATATACATAAATCAGCCGGTAGAAGGGAGGGTATTTGAACAGGCTGCGTTCTTCCATCTGTTCCTGATACAAACGGGTGTAATCGTTGGCCATAATCTGATGAATAAGCGGATTCTCTGGCGACTTCGTCTGAAGCACCACCAGTCCCTGCTTGTTCTTTCGTCCAGCTCTTCCGGCCACTTGTGCCATGAGCTGGAACGCCCGTTCGTACGAGCGGAAATCGGGATAGTTCATCATCGAATCGGCGTTCAGAATACCGACCACACTGACACGGTCGAAATCCAATCCTTTGGAAATCATCTGCGTACCAATCAGAATATCCGTCTTCCCCTCTTCAAAGTCGTTGATGATACGCTCGTAGGCCGTGCGGGTGCGGGTGGTATCCAAGTCCATCCGGGCTACCTTGGCTTCCGGAAAAATCTGCTTGATGTCGTCTTCAATCTTTTCCGTGCCGAATCCGCGGTTCATAAGCTCCACTCCTCCACAAGCCGGACAGGCTGTAGGCACGGCGTAGGTATAGCCGCAATAGTGACACGTCAGCTGGTGAAGCCCCTTGTGATAGGTCAGACTCACATCGCAGTTCTTGCAGCGCGGTACCCATCCGCAGGTGCGGCATTCAATCATCGGGGCAAAACCCCGTCGGTTCTGGAACAAGATGACCTGTTCTTTCTGCTCCAGTGCTTCCCGTATTTTCTGTAACAAAAGTGGAGAGAACTGTGCCGTCATCCGTTTCTTACGGGCCAGTTCCTTGATGTCCACTAACTCAATGTGTGGCAACTGAATCTGCTGATGGCGCTCGGTCAGTTCCACCAGACCGTATTTTCCGTTGCGGGCATGGTAATAACTCTCCAGACTGGGAGTAGCTGTACCTAACAGGGTTTTGGCCCCATACATGGAAGCCAGCATGATGGCGGCATTCCGTGCATGATAGCGTGGGGCAGGGTCCTGCTGCTTGTAGCTCGTTTCATGTTCCTCGTCCACGATGACCAGTCCCAGTCGCCGGAACGGAAGGAATACCGAGGAGCGGACTCCCAATATCACGTCGTAACCTTGTTCGGTCAGTTGTTTTTGCCAGATTTCCACCCGTTCCGCATCCGGAAACTTGGAGTGATATACTCCTAAGCGTTTGCCGAATACCCGTCGTAACCGTTCGGTAATCTGGGTCGTCAGGGCAATTTCCGGAAGAAGGTAAAGCACCTGCTTGCCAGCTTTCAGCACTTCTTCTATCAGGTGGATATAGATTTCTGTCTTTCCGCTGGCCGTCACGCCGTGGAGCAGACATACGTTCTTGGTCTGGAAGGAAGTCAGGATTTCATAAAACGCCCGTTGCTGTGCGGGGCTCAGGGTGTGTAGTGGAACTGTTCCCGCATGGTCTCCCGTAAGTCGGCCAATCTCATGCAGGTACGTCTCCAGTATTTGTTTGTCTACTAAGTTCTTGAAGACGGATTGCGTCTGTCCGGAGGCATCGAGCAACTCCTTCTTGCTGACTTCCCGGATATTTTTCCCTTCGGCGTTCCATCCCGACAATTCAAGATATTTCATCAGAATAGCCTGCTGCTTGGGGGCTCGTGCCAGTAAATCAAACTGAATGTGCAGGTGATGTTCGTTCTGCAACGCTTCTGCTAGTCGTACCCGCACTTCCGTACGCGGTTTATAGCTTCGTTTGATTTCTTCCTTGATGCAGATAGCCTCTTTCTCCAGCAGCGATTTGATGACCGGCAACAAATTCTTCATGCCGCTGGCCTTCTCCAGTTGAGTGACGCATTGCTCCGGGTCGGCACTGAGCAAGTCCAGAATACGCTGTTCCCGAGGAGGGAGCGGTTCCGAGGCCACAAAGTCCGGATTGTATTCCACCAATGTTTCGCTTTCCAGTTTCATACCCGAAGGAAGGGCTGCCTTGTACACGTCTCCCAACGTGCAGAGGTAATAGTCGGCCAGCCATTTCCAGAAAGAAAACTGCTGTCCTAACAAAACCGGACGTGAATCGAGTACTTCCGAGATGTCTTTGGTTTCATACGCCTCCGGAGCCGTTTCGTGTACCTTGGTGACAATGCCCGTATAAAACTTTTTGGGTCCGAAAGGCACAATGATCCGGCAGCCAGGCTGTATGCTCGCTTCCATACCTTCCGGAAGCGAATACGTGTACTGGCTGGCAATGGGCAGGGGTACTATGACATCCACGAATTTTTTCATATTGCAAAGTTACAAAAAGCCCCTCACATAGCTGGTTCCCTCCTGAAACTTTTATAGATTTGTACCTGCTGTTTTTAATCTTTAATTCAAAATGAAAATTTACAATATTGGAATCATCGGATGTGGTAGCATTGCGGCAAAAATGGCGGCTACGCTTGGAGGAATGAAAGGGGTGAAACGCTATGCCGTGGCTTCGCGCACGGTAGAAAAGGCAAAGGCTTTTGCCGAGAAATGGCAGTTTGCGAAGGCTTACGGAAGTTATGAAGAACTGGCTTCCGATGCGGAAGTGGATTTGATTTATATTGCCACTCCTCATGCCATGCACTATAACAATGCCCGTTTGTGTATTGAGAAGGGCAAGCCGGTGCTGTGTGAGAAGGCCTTTACGGCCAATGCCCGTCAGGCAGCCGACCTGCTGAAACTGGCTGAAGAAAAGAAAGTATTTCTGACCGAAGCTATCTGGACCCGTTACATGCCGCTTTCATTGAAGATTCGTGAGCTATTAGAAGAAGGAATGATAGGCACGCCCCATATTTTATCGGCCAATTTAGGATATGTAATTGACCGGAAGGAACGTATCTTACGTCCGGAACTGGCGGGAGGCGCCTTGCTCGATTTGGGTGTGTACCTGCTCAACTTTGCTGCCATGTATTTCGGAAAGGAAGTGGCTTCCGTGCATTCTGTCTGTCAGAAAACGGATACGGGAGTGGATGCACAGGAAAATATTACATTGCTGTTTAAGGATGGCAAGATGGCTGCCTTGCAGGCAAGCATTCATGCCGCAACCGACCGCATGGGTATCATTTCGGGAGATAAAGGCCATTTGATAGTAGAAAACATCAATAATCCGCAATCAGTAAAAGTGCTGGATACGAATTATCAGACTGTAGCCATGTACGATGCCCCGCAACAGATTACAGGCTATGAGTATCAAGTGTACGCTTCACTGGAAGCAATTGAAAAAGGCTGGCTGGAATCGCCTTACATGCCGCATGCCGATACACTTCGTATCATGCAGCAGATGGATGCCCTTCGCCGGGAATGGGGAGTGGTGTATCCTTGCGATAACGAATAAACGGTTTATATAATACAAAAAGGAAACCTCCTTTCAAGTGAATATCCAGTGTCACCTGAAAGGAGGTTTTTTAATATGTTTTTCTATGTGTGTCTTTAGAACAGATAAGCAACAGAAACCTGCCATGTGTTCTGCTTGAAACCGATAGTAGTTAAATCATCCGGGTCACCGCTATGTATCTTTCCATTGTCTTTTAATGCAAAGTTATAGTTGGCTCCAACCTGCAAATGGCCCAGAAGTTTCAAACCGGCACCGACATTGAAACTGGTAGTGTTTTTCTTGAATTCACATACATTGTCAAACCAGCGGTCGCCTACATTAAATCCGAACTGAGGACCTACAGCTACGTATGCACCTACCAGACTGCTGAATCCAACAGTCCATCTCAGATTGATAGGAATTTCAATGCTTTTTTTGGTAGAAGTTCCTTCTTCTGAGTCCACACCAAATTGGTTATACAATGCAGAGGCATCCACGCCTAATCCTAAAAGTGGCAATGTGAATTCTGCAGTCGGACCTACAAAGAATCCTGCTCTGTTATCTGAACTGAATGTCTCTTCAGAAAGATGCAGTTTGGAAACGTTCAAACCTGCTTTTACTCCAAATTTTATTTGGGCTTGCGCCGGAATGGCAAGTGCCAGACAGGCAATTACCATCAGTGTAGATAATAACTTCTTCATAATTTACTTCGTTTAGAGGTTTTTACAAAGTTAGATATTAATTGGAAATAAAAAAGAGGAATACTGAAGAAATGTGCATGTGAGAGTGAATTAATTACGAAATAACTTCGTGTTTTTGTGTAAAAATATAGTTAAAAATACCTCGACACGAGCGTGACGAGGTCGTGACACGAATGTGTCGAACTCTCCGCACGTACGTGATGATGTCTCCGTACGAACGTGTCTAGGTATTTTTGTCTTGTTATTTGGCTATAGCTGAATTTACTCTCTACTTTTAATAGGCTTGTTACTGAGAAAGTTCACATGCCTTTTTAACTTTTTCGGTTTGGAGTGGCGTATTGGTAGAAAAATAAAAAATCCCGATTCTTTTGAGAACCAGGATTTTAAGTGGTGCCACCAGGAATCGAATGTTTTAATTCAAAGTCCTAATTTGCAGTACTTTAATATCTTTGGAAAAATCCCCGAACCACTGAATCAGCCATATGCCAAATTCACCAATTTTCGATAGATTCTCGTTAATCATTCTTTGACTTTACAAAGGTAGGACGTAGGTTCAATTCTTCCAAATATTTATATAGTTATTTAGAGTGATTACAAGATATTTGTATAAAGTTTAGCCTTTGATTATAAATGTATTGAGGAATATTACTCAAATGCCAAAACTTTGTTTCTTTCCAATATATCTATAATTTCCTGTTCCTTATACAGAATCTTTCCTTCTATTTTGTAATAGGGCAATTTTCCATTCATTCTATATTCAATGAGTGTTCTTTTTGTTATTTTGAGAGCCTTTGATAACTCTTGTTCTGTTATATAGCGTTTTCCATCCAATATAGGTCTGTAGATTAAAGAATTTGCATCCAACATTTTGGATATACCTTCCATGGCTTCAATAAATCTCTTGACCTCATTACTATCCTTATTCAATACCATCTGTCCCATTTCCATTATTTGTATATGTTTTAAGGTTATTCCTCATATAGTTTAGAATATCTTCTTTTTTATAATAAACCTTTCTGTCTATACGACTGAAGGAGATTAGCCCTTTCCGCCTTAAAGACAACAGTTTTCTGTCTGATATATTCATAAGAATACATACCTCCTGATTATCCAACCATTCATTCAATTCAGACTTGGAAGAGTTCAGCCCTTTCAATTGTTTTTCTATCTTGAACAATATGTTGTTCATTTTCATAAATGCGCTGGCTTTTATGTTCACTATCTCCATAATCATTAGTTTAAGTGGCTGGGCAAAAACAGAATAGAAGGCTGTGAAACACAAGAGACTATCATCAAAGTTCATAATATGACATCAATAGAACATTTTGGGGAATATATGTCAACATTGATATAATTTCTTATATTTGTGTAGATTACTTAGGTAATTCTTTATAGAATTGGAAAAAGATGAAGAACGGCTTGCTACAGATAACGAGCTATATGATGATATTCTCTAAGTAATTATCATTTTATTGTGTTTTAATAGAATAAAACAATTTAATATGCCAGTTAAATTAGATTTTAATCAGAAAAATGTGTTTTTAGGTAAAAGTAAACACGTTCTAATGGCTAAAGCTATTGATAACGCTTTGGCTAACTCTGAGGAGTTTATTCCTTCATACGTAATGCTTGGTGTAAATATAGAGCAAGAAACCATAGCAAATAATCCAAACGCTACTACTTTTCGCAAAGTTATTAATGCTATGCGCACTTATTTTCAAGATCATGGTCTTGATTTTGAGTTTAAAGAAAATAAATCTCCCAGATATTTAAGCTATCGTTATCCTAAGGCTTACTATGGTACAGACACTATAAATCGTAATCCTTTTGCAGAACATCGTAAGGTACTTCGTAATATAGAATATGAGGAATCAATATTAAGATTAAGGGAAACAATTGCTTTTCTTCCTGAGTCTTGGAGAGATGATTTCTTTGGCGGAACTAAAATCTTAATAGATAATGAATATGCCAAAATGGAAGGCTTGGAATGTATTGCACCAGAAAATAGCTTACTTCTGACTGGTATAAATTATCTCCCGGAAATCTATAAAGCTATTGTCAATAAGACCAAGCTTCTTATTCAATATTCAAGCGGATATTCACATGAGGACAATATAGAATTTCATCCGCAATTTCTAAAACAATATAATGGCCGATGGTATGCGTGTGGACGAGCATTAAAGCTTAATGATAATTCAGTACGAGATGATGCTTTAATTGCCCTCGATCGTATTATAGGTGAAATTGATGAAGCAGTAGACTCATCAGATTATGTTTCAGCTGCACCCCATCATTACAATACCTTATTCGATGATATTGTGGGAGTGACTCATGATCCACGGTGGAAGAAAGAAACAATTGTTCTGCAAATCCATTCAAAATATGTCTTCAATTTACTGAAGACAAAGAAGCTCCATAAAAGCCAGAAAGAAGAAATAAAAGGAGATATTCTTACTATAACTTTAGATGTTCAACCTAATAAGGAACTAACTACAAAAATCCTATCATTCGGATCTTCGATAGAAGTAAAGGATCCCCCAAAATATAGAGAGCATATAGCTGAAGAGGTTTATAAAATGAACTCCAATTATAAATAAGTGAACACGTCTTTAAGGCTTTATATATTCATAAATAATAACTCTCCTATAAGTGAAATGTATTGACATATTAAAGAGAGCGTTCCCTTTAGGGGAACAGTAGTTTAAGCTTAGATGCTTGCTTTACAAAGTAGAGCATATTAACTTTGCAACAACAAAAGAAACGAAAGGGTGCCGAGCCCAAAGAAAAAAATAAAAAATAAAAAAATAACGCTGGAAGGATATTCCCTTCTGCTTCCAGCAAGGCTTTGAAATATCAGCCTTATTTTCAGCAGGGAGATAACCTCTAAATCCTATATTATATGGAAAAGAGTGTAAAGAGTTCGGCAACTGGAGTAGCTTCAATGGAATCAACCAATCAACTTGAGTCAAAGACTCAGTTTACTAAGTACCACACTAAGGGAGGACATGGCTTTGCAGCTGAAGATGCTAATGCTATGTATGATCGCTTTCATGGTAAGAAAGTCGAAATGTGTGGTCGTGATAATTCTCTCAATGGTGCAGACCGCATAGTTGATGGAGTAAAGATTCAGACAAAGTATTGTCAGAATGCAAACGGTTCCTTCAATAAAGCATTCGATTTAGTCACTGGGCAGTATCGTTATACCGGCATGAAACTTGAAGTTCCATCTGACCAATACTATGAAATTGTAGCTAAGATGCGTGAAGCTATAGCTCAGGGTAAGGTACCCGGTATAACTGACCCTAATCAAGCTAGCCAAATTGTCGTAAAGGGACATTACACCTATGCCCAGGCCCGTAATATAGCCAAGGCTGGTAATCTCGATTCTATTAAGTTTGATGTACAGACCCACGCTGTTGCTTGTGCATTTGCTTGTGGCATATCTGCTGGTATCACATTTTTTATTGAACTACGTAGAGGAGCTTCTACAGGCGATGCTTTAAAAGAAGCAGCCAAAGTAGGCGGGAAAACAGCAGGGATAGCTATGTTGGGTGGTGTTGCTGCACAACAATTCCTTAGAACCCAAGTAGGACGTAATTGTGCTGCTGCTGCGACTAAAGCATTTAAGCCAATGGTTCAGGCAGGAATGAAAACTGAAATTGGTAAAACTGTACTAACTAAAACAGCATCAGCAGTTGCAGGTAAAAGTGTTGCTGGAGCAGCTGCAACCAATGTTTTGACTAAAGCAGTGAGAACCAATGCCGTAGTAAGTGGTGTGATGTTTGTTGCAACCACAATTCCCGATGTTGTAGATGCTTGTCGGGGTAAAATTTCTGCTGGTCAGTGTGCTGAGAATGTTGCTTGCAATGCTTCCGGTGTCGGTGGTGGATGGGCAGGCGCAAGTGCTGGAGCAGCAGTAGGTTCTGTCATTTGTCCTGGCATTGGTACAGCAGTAGGTGGATTAATTGGTGGTATTGCTGGAGGTATGGGTGCTTCTTTAGGTGTACGAAAATTGATTTCTTTATTTAAGTAACTTATTATCGATATGCTTATTTGTTCTCCAATATTAGATTGTGTTCGCATGGTGAAGGAATTTCGCTCAAGTTATAACCGTTACGAAGAGGATTATATCCAACGAAGTCCTTTATACAACCATGTCGTGCATGTCCCAATCCCAGTAGGAGTCAAAGTAAAAATCTCCTTAAAGTCTGCTATAACAACTGTCGCTTCTGAACTATCAAAAGCAACTCTCGTCTAATCATTATTCTTTAATTTAATTTGTTTTTACTATGGTGATTGATTCTAGCCTTACATTCCTTCAGTATTGTACAAACGAGGACCTTCGTTCCTTGTGTGATATACTTACTCATAATCATAAAGGAGAAGTTCGCTTGAGCGAACAGCTTACATATTCTGATAGCTATAAACGCTGTTATCCAGATAATATGCAAGAAATGTGGTCTGAAATAGCAGAAGAACTTCAAAAGTTTGGTGGAAATACTTTCGCTAATATGCTTCGCGGTGGAACAGGTGCCAGCTACGAATCTATTTTGCGTGATGTATGTAAGAAAATGAAGGTTAACCTTCCTTCTCTCGGAAGTGTTGAAGAAGCAGAGCAATTACTTTTGATGAAGTATTTTGAAAAGGCCGTCGGCATGATGGATCTAAACCTTCTTCGTGAACTTTCAGCGGAGATAGGTGTCGAGCCGAAGAATTATAATCAGCAGATGCTTGCTGCCACGATACTTATAGCACTGAGGCATGGTGGTAGTAAACTTCTTGGTCTAGTTGTCTATTATATAGGAGCCAATATCGGGAGAATTTTGGCCGGAAGAGGTTTATACTATGCAGCCGGAGGGGTTCTAGGTCGTGCTTTCGGTATCTTTACTGGCCCGCTTGGTTGGGCTATTACTGCTGGATGGTTAGCTCTTGACATTGCATCTCCTGCTTACCGAGTAACGATTCCTGCAGTGTTTATGGTCGCTTGTTTACGTGCTAAATTCAATTTTCACATATTAACTGCACGTTGCTCATGAACATTGTAAATGCTATTGTTGTTTTTTAGGTTTACTATATAGATTCTATCTTGCACTAATGTATTATAGCCGTAGGGTGAATATAGTGTAAGATAGATGCACTATCTTTAATACATATCAGAAAGTTATAGTTTGACTTTCTACTCGTATTAAGGTATTTATCTCATTGGGAATGGAACATATAGAACAATCTTAATTATCATGACAATAAATTACTTAATTGCATTTAATTCTTATCCCTATTGTTCGAGATGTCTTATTATGTAGGTTATATGGGGAATTGAGAATATTTTGCAGTCTATTAGATGATTAAGTTGCTAAAACTATCTTAATTTGTGGTATTATCAATTTAAACTTATAACTTTGTACGTAGAATGCTCCAAAATATGGACAATATTAGAATATATTCTTAATTTATAACTGTATGAGTATAATAGGTAGAATGTTTAATTCTTTCGATCACGGAGAGGATTTGAGAAAACTTGTTGAAGAGCTTAAGAAAAAACAAGAACTTTGTGATGAATATATTAAGTTACTTAATAATGGAGCTTCTGATCTATATTCAGAAAGAAAGAAAATCTATTCCTTAACAGAAGAATTACAACTGTATATAGTTCGATTAAAAAATTGCCCAGAATTACTTCATAAGGGAGTTTTACGTGCTTTAAAGGATTCTAGAGATATTCTTAATGCGTGGAAATTCGAAATGGGTGAATCTGATATATCAACCGATTCTAATAATTCAGAAGAATTAAGGAATTTGGGCGTAGCAGCTGTTGGAGGTGCTGTCGCTTTGAGTGGAGCTCCAGCTCTTATGGCGGTTGCTACCACTTTTGGTACAGCTGGTACAGGAGCGGCAATTTCTACCCTAGGTGGAGCTGCTGCGACAAATGCTGCGCTTGCTTGGTTAGGTGGAGGTGCGTTGGCTGCTGGAGGAGGTGGTATGGCCGCTGGAAGTTTGATTCTTAGTTTAATGGGGCCTATAGGTTGGGGGGTACTGGCTCTAGGTACCGCAGGGACAGTGACATCCTCTTTGTTAAAGAGGAAAAAAAATGATAATAAGATCGACATTATTAAAGAAGAGATTAAAAAAAAGGATGATTTCTTAAGGGATGCAAAAAGAATGTTATCTCGTTTAGTTGAGATAAGAAATGCTACAGCAGAGTATAAGAAGGATTTAGATTCTAGAGAGATTTTAAATAATGAAAATGATTTTAATTCAGAATCATTTCCTAAGGATGAACTTTTCAAAATCGTAGCAAGTGCTAAGGCATTAGGCAAGCTTTCTAAGGAATCCATAAATATTATTGAGAAATGAATGTAGAAGAAATAATTAAGCAAATTCAAATCGGGAAACATGATGTGAAACTTGCTCTTCGTGGGGTTATTTTGGATCCTATAGAACTAATGCATAGGGAAAATGCAATGACCCAATATTTTAATGAATCCATAGGTTTCCTTAAGGCTAACAAGATATTCTCAGAAGCACAGTCACTTATGGATAAATTTAATCAAACATATTATAACCCTAATGATACTGAAGAAACCCAAATAAATGATTTAATAAGGTACGTGAACTGGGTCTCAAATGATTTGGTTGATTCTTTCGAGAATAAAATTCTTCCGTTTTATAAATCTTGCAATTCAATGACTATTTATTTCAATCGTGATAGTCGAAGTGGTAAAAAAGCTGAACTTGCTATAATTGATTCCATAGAGGGCTGGTCAGATGTGAAAGTTCGATTGTCAGATTTCAAAAACCTATTTACAGAAACCGTACATACAAATAAAGTAAATCTTCTGAGTATCCTTCAGGAGGGGCTTGATGATATTGAAGCCATTGTTCGTTATGAAGATGAATTGAAGGTATCAAATTATTATGTGGATATAGATTCTGATAAATTTCTGAGTCATGTCTTATATAATATTAGAGAAAATATTAACCGTCATGCTTTCGGCATAAAAGAGTACTCGGATAAGTTCTTGTGCGATAAGAAAGTAGATGTAAGGGTAAGTTCAAATTCAGATTCTGTAGAGATTCAAATTTTTAATAATGGCGCATCCTTTACTGGTGATCCAAAAAGATTGGCTGAATATGGATACACACATGGTTCTGCTAAAAATTCTGGAAGAGGTTTATATTCCATTAAACAAACGATGGAAAAAATGGGTGGTTCCGCCAGTTTTAATATTTTGTTAGATAAACTTGTATATAAATTGACTTTACCATTATGGAAGAATTGAAATATAATATATTATGGCTTGATGATTATTTTGGTCAACTACCTGAAAATGCAAAGGGATATATTAAGAAAGCTCATAAAACATTCAATAGAGATGTAGATGATGCCATTGAATATAGCTTTAAAGTAAAGGGTGTTGATACTTTTGAAGCATTTGCAGAAGAAATGCGCAACATCGATAGATATGATGCTATAATTCTCGATTTAAGAGGAATGACAAAAAATGGGCAAGAGAGTGATTCTATTATTATGTATGCTAGGGAACTTATTCGTGAAAATAAACAAGTCCTTACTTATATTTATTCAGCAAACTTAGATGATGAGAGTAAAATATTCTCATTGCCGTTAGAAGATTTGAGGAATGCGGGACATGTATTTGGAAAAGGTGAATCTATCAGCATTATGTATGAAAAAATTAAGCAGGATCTTGACGCATCACTTAGATTCTATGTCGGATATGAATATTGTTTGAATTTATTCACTGAAAATTACCTTAGTATTAAAAATCGGTGTATAATGGATAAAATTCTTATCAATTACAATACTTTGGATGATACTTACCAACCATATAATGGTATGCGGCAAATATTAGAAGACTTATGCAATAAACTTGTAAGTGTTGGGGTGATTCCAAAGAACATATACTTCAAAGATGATGAGCTCAAAACTCTTAATCAAAGAATAGATTATCTTGCTAAATTATGTCATACTCATAAGGATGAAAATGGTAAAACGATATTCGAATATGACAATCCAATAGTGCCTTTTTCTGTGTGTAGCCGTGAAATAAAGTATATTTTCAACTTCCTTAAAGATATCACTAATAAGTATAGTCATTTTCTTAAAGAAAACCCGAATTATCTTGGCCCAGGAGAAAGTGCTCATCAGTATAATCGCTTAGTTAAGCAATCTTGTTACCCGGCATTTTTTGTGGTAATGAAATGGTATTATAATTATATGTCCAAGAACTTTCATAAAGAGTAAATAAATTTACTATTGTTTGTTGAAGTTTTGGATATGAGAAAAATGTATGCCTAATTACATGGTATATACTTTAGTCAATCTATATTGACATGAATTCGAAAAATTCAGAATATAGTAAAAACCGTGTGTCGATCGTTTTTGTAATATCGATACACGGCTTTTTTGAATAGCAATATGTGGCGTTTGTCTTATGAATGTAAGCATCCGATAAAGTACACATTGTAGATTCAATAAAACAACAAACTCTTCTTATCAACGAGTATAAAGCTGACAGGAAGAGTTTGCTATTCTATTGTATCTCTATTAGACTTCAATTGGATTTTCGTTGGGCTTCTTCAACTTCCAGACATCCGGAAGCAGTTCCCGGATATCTTTGCCGGAGTCTTTTTCTTGATAATATGGAAGCCTGGTAATGACATCATTCAGCCATTCTCTTGGATTGACTTCCTGTGCCTTGCAGGTGGCAAGCAGTGAACAGATGACCGCTGTATTTTCGTAAGCATTCGGTAAACCACGTTGCAAATTTTGTGAATT
>ULXT01034903.1_pt1 | contig 20127 bp, 18 predicted proteins | sample 1961571 | NCBI WGS metagenome assembly ULXT01 (sample SAMEA4835846, study PRJEB28245) | human gut metagenome | biome: gut microbiome; material: fecal sample | place: Denmark | collected 2008
AAAAGAGGGGAAAAAAACACGCACGAGGCCGAATGCTTACCATAGAAATCATAGGAAAACAAAAGTATTTATTTCCCTTATTATCAGCCGTTTGCATATTTCCTATATTCTCCATTTTTCCCTATTTTGCCCGTTTCCTATTATTCAGTACGCTTTTAGTACACTTTGAAATCTCATTTTCTTTTGTACCTTTGTAATATCAGGAAATAAAAGAAAATCAACTATTTAGTGTAATTACCTGGCTACAGTACCTAAAGCGGGATAAAACCTCTAAACAATGGGAAAGTTAGAGAATAAAACGAAAGAAAACCCTAGCCTGTATCTGACAGACAAGCCCCATACCCCTGCGGAACGACAGCAGAACAAGGAAACTTAGGAACTCGCCATACGCATACGTGCAGAGCGTGAACAGGAGTTTAAAGAAAGCATATTGGGCTACCGCTTAAAGAAAGACAGAGCTGTTAATTTCTTGGATTACTTTCAAGCCTATATCAACAGCTATACCAAGAAAGATATTCGCATGGTGCAAATTGCGCTTAGCCGTTTCAAGGACTTCTTGAAAGAGAAATACCCCATGAATGAGTGTAGCATTAAACCGGAACTCATCACCAAAGAAATGATGGAACAGTTTGTAGCTTATCTGCAATCCCGAAGCGTTGGCGAAGGTGCTAAAAGCATTTACCAGCGTTTCAAGAAAGCTATTCGCTATGCAATAGAGCATGATATAATGTTGAAAGACCCTTGTAAAGATATTACCTGCAAAGTGGATAGTCAGATGCTTCGGAAAGATGTGCTTTCGCCCGAAGAAATACAAAAGCTGATGGCTTGTCATTATGACAACGAAAACCCTACAGTCAGACAAGCGTTTATCTTTTGCCTATATTGCGGTCTACGCTTCTGCAATGTAAAAGATCTTACTTTTAAAAATGTGGATTATGCTAACCGATTATTGAAGTTCGAGCAAAGCAAGGCCAAGGGACATTCTGCCAGTAGTGGTGTGGTTATTCCTTTGAATGACGGCCTATTATCTATCATTGGTGAAGTTCCGACAGATAAGAACTGTTTGATATTCGATTTGTCTACATACGAAAGCTGCTGTAAATCAGTAAAGCGTTGGATAAAGAGAGCTGTGGGATAGACAAACATATAAGCTGGCATTGTGCAAGGCATAGCGATTTTTCTTTCTTGCTAAGATACAATGTATTACAATATATTTCGGCTTGATAGGTAACGATTTAGAAACCAGCGAAATTCCGTGTTTTACCTCGTTTTGCAGTAATTCAAAAGAACGCTTTTTCTAAATGCAAAGGTAATATTATTATTTTGAATAATCCACTATGTTATCATAGAACTGAGCAAACCACATCACTTTCTTAGATTATATAATCAAGCTAAATGACAATCACCTATATCGAACAAGAGTCGCAATCAAAAAAAGCAATTACTGTTATTATTAATATGAGAACTCTAATCAATGCCTACAAGCCTGCATTATTTGTTTTTTACATATGGTTTTATCACATCAATGCTCCATGCATAATTTAGATTGGCTTGTGAGCCGTCTGCAAACGAACCGGATGTGATACCGACTACTTCTCCGTATTCATTTATCAATGCGCCACCACTGCTACCGTGATCAATTAAAGCAGAAATTTGCATTAAATTTTTGTCACGCCATTGCGATACCTCTCCTGAAGAAAAGGTATTTTCAAGTCCACGGGGGCTACCAATAGCATAGACTTTTTCACCCACATTCGGTTTGTATTTGGCAACGGGAATAAAATCTGTATTGGAAACATCTACACGGAATAGAATAAAATCTTCATTTTCACTGCTCATGATCACTTCCTCTACTTTGTACACCTTATCGCTTCCAGCTAATTTAATCCCTTCCTCACCAATGCCAGTTCCTTTGAACACATGATAATTGCTGACAGCCAAACCATCTTTGTTGATAAAGAATCCAGAACCTTGGTACATATTGTAGCCATCCGAAGTAAACACCATAAAAACTGACGTATTATATTTCGAAAAAATTTGAGAACCATCAAGCTTATTTTTATCACCACGATTATTTACAACTGATATTGTGACGTTCCTTGCTTTTTTATTAGGAGACACTAGTACTGACTGTGACTGTTGTGAAGTTACAATCTTATCATTCCTTTCACCATGTCCTGATTTATGAGCGCATGAATACAGACATATAATAGAAACTGTTGATATTATGAAATTATTTATTTTCATTGTTTTCAAAAATGTTTTTTGGCAATATATGAATAAGGAAACGCTGATTCTCTCTTTCGTCATTTGTTTCTCGCATAGAATGAGTATCAAGTTTGCCATCTCCACTGCCAGATATTAGAATTTCGCAATTACTCCCAAATGTAATACGTGAATCTTCAATCCAAAAACGCATAAGTGCTAATGCCCGTTGGTAACTTAATTCATAATTATAAAGGAAGTTGTCTTTTGACGCTTGCCCCTCTATTATAAGAATATATTGATTCTCACTATGGTTTTTTAAGAAATCTCGTATTTCGCGTCCTGCCGCAGCCAATTGACGTAATTGGGCTTCTTTATCCGTAGATACAATATCATTCAAGTCAGACTTTCCGGCAGGATAGCGAACTTGAATTGTTAGAACATATTTTTTGTAATCTGAACGATATTGAAAATAATCTCGACTTAAATCTTTTGTTGATTGCTCAACCTTTTTAATCTCTTGTAACTGAGCTTCTGTTGCCTCCATACGCTTATGTAGAAGAACAATTACAAGAATGAATAATACTAACATGACAAAAAACAAACTTGTCATCAAGTCTGAGTAACTTGTCCAAAAAAACGATTCCTTTTTCTGAGCCATAATTACTTTTTATTATTATCTTTAATAGAATCTGTTGTATTTAAGACCGCATCAGTAGTATTTTCTGCTTGTTTATTAACTATTTGCATCGGCAACTCTGTTGGCTGAATATGGATTTGTTGTGGCTGGCTCTTATCCTTTTTAACGGGGAAAAACATAAACACGATATTTAAAATGCAGGTAATGGCAATGATTACTAATGCAGCCCATCCTGAGACTTTCATCCACGCTGGTATGGAATCGCCAACACGAACACTATCATTTGTATCAAGTATTTTATTTACCTTTGTGGTCATCAAGGTTTGTTTGATAGACTGGGATATGTCATTCGCTAAACGGATGTTTGACATTTCTATTTTTTCAATCAGCTTGTCAAGTCTGACAGGAATTGCTGAAATTTCTTCCAATTGTTCAGACAATTGTGGCATTTGTGTCATTTGGGCACTAAATTGAGCCTTTAAATCATTTGTAAATTGTTCAAATGACTCTCGTTCAGATTTAAGAATTTCTTTGAATGACTCACTTTGTTCAATAAACCTTTTGTGCAGTTCTTCGACATTTGATGATGTAGATTCCTTTATATTTTGGAGAGACTCTTGAAGTGTCCTGTCTGCATCAGCTGTTGTTTTAGCTATTTCTCCTTTATGACGTCCAAAGAAATCTCTTATTTCTTCAAGTATGTGGATTCGATTTGCTTGTTCATTATACAATGATTCAAATCTATGTATAGCTTCGGTGTATCCTTCAATATCATTGAGATATTGATTAAATACTTCCAATTTGTCTGTGCATTGTTGTAATTCTTCAAGAACACGCACATTAGCTTTTGCCATTTTCATAACATCCATGTCATGAACCGCTTTTATTATATCCGCTTGTATTGCATAGGACTGATTAACGGCATTTAGCGTATTCCCAAGATTTGATGTGTTTTGTGCGAATGTATTGTTGAATTTATTGAGATTTCTTACGAGATTGTTAAGTGCCTCGGATGTATCAGATGGTAATTCAGGAAGAAGTTCTGATTGCATCCAAGCAAAAAAAGAATTTTTCCCGTCTTCCTCATTAAGTTTGCATCTTTTGAAGAGAAGAGAATTGACTGTCGTAAGCAGAATACCACAAATAGAAGCCAGCATTGCCCATGCGACACCACTTAAAAGAGAATTAATTCCAGAAGCGGCACTCTGTGAAGCATTATCGATAACTCCGCCACCGCTGCTCATAAGAGTCATTATTGCATTAGACTGTAACAAATCCCACAATCCCATAATAACACCAGCCATTGTACCAGCCAATCCCCAATAAAGTGGAATAGGTGTCTGTGTAGCTATGTCATTTTCTACAGAATCACAGTGACGGTCAACCGCATCTTTCAGAAGACCAAAATCAATAACTGAACCGGAGTTATTTCCAAGATATTTATTGATGGATGTAATAATGCCGATAAATATTTTGTTACCATCCCCATATATGCCATCCACAAGAGAGGTTTCTGCATTACGTCTTATTCGCCATGAAGTTGTACCAGTAAAGATGTTACTGAATTGGCGCATACGCAAAAAGTTTTTCACAAAGAAAAACAATTGCATAAATATGATAATAATAATTATTATAGGTACTATTGAATGCATAATAGTTGATTATTTTTTTAAAGTTATAACTGCTTTTTTTACAATAATCCATTTATCTCCTATTTGTTGAGCCAGTCCTTTGTAATGAACGGACATATCAGTTGCCTCATTTTTAGATACCCCTTCAAATTCTACAGCCAAGTCCATATAGTCGCTGGATTTGATAGAGGAAAGAGATGCTATAGGCTCAAAATTAGCTGAACCATCAATAATTTGTGCTGAAAATCTTGCATCACTATCTTTTGATTCAAGTACTTTTTTAAAATACCCTGTACCGTTTTCACCACTTATAGCTGTTCCAAAGTAACCTATTCTAGTTGGTTTTATCGGTGGGGTAATTGTAGATGGAGTCGGTGTTCCATGAACAAGAGTAGTCTTTTGTATTTTTAAAAGTTCATTCTCTAAATGTTGTATTTTTCGAGACAAATCAGAGATTTCATTATTGGGTATCGATGACGAGGCTGAATAATTTGTACGTTTAGTACCAGTAACATTTGGTTCAAATCGACGCTCATTTAATAGCTGTCTCAGTGATTCGATTTCTTCACGATGACGACTTAATCTATTATTACATTTCCCTGTTTTTCCAAATGCAAAAATTGATACTATCAAACCAAGCAATCCAATACCTCCACCAATAAGAATATACCATTTATTCGTTGCTTTTTCATCATTGATTTTCTTATTGTCCATTTTTACTTCGCTTAATTCCTGATAAACCTTTTCATATTTTTCGGTTAAATCCATTATTTTTTCTCGTAGATTGTTGATAGAATCAGTTATCGCTTTTTTATGCTTCTCATCAGATTGCGTTATGGAACTCTTTTTATGCATCTCTTCTAGAGAAGTGTTGGCAGCCACATCATTGCCACAACTACACAAGCAGATGTCCGCCAAGGCTAATGTGAGTAATGAGATTATAATTTGTTTCATGTGCTCTTATGATTGTTGTAATTCGTTATATATTTCTGCTGAAATTGCATTTAACACCCCTTTTATGGGATAATAGAAGAATGTTTCCTCTATCATATCTTCCGCCTCAGTTTCTTCACAACGCTGACTTATTCCTTTTTCAAGGAACGTGAGAAGATCTTTCTTTGCCATTTTTTGTGCGATACGAATAGATGATGGTTTAACTCCGAAATTTTTATCAAAATTGAATGCAGAATTCATATCAACAAGTACGAACTTGAAGAAATCCTCAACTGCGGTAACTGTACGCCTCTTGTAATCATCTTTAATGTTGGCATAGGTATCTTTTGGTGTCACTAATCCTGTACAATCACTCTTGAAAACAATAGTCTTATCTCTGTTGTCTTCATCTTCCGTACCGATAATGCCACCCTTACAAGTTGATTCTTTAGGGTTAGAGTCTTTTTCAAGACCCAGCAAATCCAATTCCTTACCATACGGTTTTCCGAGCAGTTTTTCAAATACCATTTTGGTATATCGCGCGAGTAATTTGGAGTCGGTTGTAATAACACGTATTACCTTGCTGCCATTGCCACTAAAAGAGATATGACGAGGAACTTCAAGGTTAAGTGACTTAACAATTTGCGCTATGTGATATACTATTGCCGTATAGAAAATAATAAATACAATCTTAAAATCTTCATCTTCTTGGAGTATATAATTAAAATCAATAGCTTTGACATTAACTCCGGCTCTTTGGGGAATAGTGTTGTCTTTAAGACCGAATAGGAATGATGCCATATTAGCAGGTTTGGTGTTATTCGGGCTATTGAACACGCGAATAAGATCCATTAAATTCTTCTCTTCAAGAAGTTTCAGAATTTCATTCTTATGCCAGTCAACTATACCGTTATCTTCATCAAGTTCTGAAAATGAATTTTCAAACAGAGTATTTGATGCAAACCGAAATGATGTCACATGACTTATATTCTTATCTTTCGCAAACGCAATATCAGTAGTGCCTCCACCAATGTCAACATTGATTAAATCCGTAGCCGTTGAATATCTCTTGAAGAAATATTGAATTGGTGCGGAAGATTCCGTCATATATCCAGTAACACCATTTCCAAAATATTTTTGGTAAGCATCATCCCATGTAGATTTCAATCTACGCAATCGCTTAGGTGCCATACTTATAGGATAAAACCATGTGATTTTAGTATGCTGCAAATCGCCATTATTAAGAAGGACCTTATTCCTAATGATAAGCATAAGGCATCTGACATACGACTCCATCACACAAAGATCATCACCATTACCCCATTTGATGTTACATCTGAAATTGTTGTAAGACAACTCACTGCGCTTATCATAAGTAAATGGAAGATTCACAAGCGTAAATGGTTCGACTACATTTGTCCAATCTATTGTCTTTGCGCAGGAAAGCACAGTCCGAGTTGGAAAATGAAAATCGGACAAGCCGATTTCTGAAGGAATAAAATCTTTCTCTATAAGTTCGGTTTCTTCAATCAAATCTTCAATTGAACCATATTCATTCTTTATAGGGATGAACATCTCACATAACTGTCTATCCTTAGCCGTGAAAGTAAAAACCTCTGGTTTTTCATTTCCTTTGCGGAACTCTATGTGGGTATTAGATGTACCTAAATCTATAGCGAACTCAAACCGTTCAACATTCCTTTGCTGTTTGAAAATCGGCAGCAAAATACCACAATATCCATGTGTGTTACGAACTTGAACGAAATCAAAATTCCTTTTTTCCAACAAATAATTATCAGCCTTAACCATAATCTGTTGGTCTTCATTACGACAAGTGCAGCTTTTTGGTAGGATTTTTTCACCATCACTAAAAAAACGGAATTCGTTTCTTCCTGTTGCAGACTGAACACATGATACAGTATAAATAGCGTCCTGTTCATTGTTGAATCTAACTTGCGGCATAATGAATCCTGTGAACTTAAATTCAGTCATTCCACCCTCATTATTCTGTACATCTGCACATCTATTATTATAGTAAAGCCGTATGTATTCAACGTATCTGATATTTCCAGCTCCTTTAATGGGTACACGGAGTGTAACCTTTACACCTGAATTACCTGCAAGTGTTTGCATCTCAAACATTGGTTTTCCATCCATCATATTTCCTCTTATCTCTTCCGGGGTGAAATATTCAAACAACAGAGGTTTTAAAGGAAGCAGATATGACAATTCTTTTTCTTCTAGTTTCAAATTTCCATCAAAATAATTTTCAACATTCAGACTATGAGGAACTCGAATAATTGTATCTTCCAATAAGTCACTAATTGTCAGATATGGATTAAGAGAACCATCAAACGGAAGTGTTCTTTTCATTAAATCCAATTCCGAATCAATATACGGAGCAACATTAGTCTTACCCCATTTGCTTGTGGTATACTGAAGGTCGCCATAGCGGTTTCCCGCCTCTATTGGGAGAACTAATGGAGAGAACTCACATTCTTTCGTGGTTTTTATGGTAAAATCACTAGTTGTCGTTACAGGGCGAGAAGTCTTTTTGTATAGTGGATAGCCCAAAACTTCTACAATGTCATTTTGTTGTACATCAACGACAGAGATTGAAGACAACTGATCAAGTACAGTTGATGTTATAGAAAGTAACTCGTTCTTCTTTCTTTGGTCTGTGATTGCTGAAAATGTTTTTGTGAGATAGGTGTCAAATTCAGGGAACAATCCTGCAAAATTGGGTATGTTCTTTCTTAACGCAAAGAAATATTTAACAAATTCAAAATCTCGTCTGTACAATGGTTGGTAGTTAGAATCAAATGGTTTATCCTCTCCAAAGAATATATCATTAACATATCCTAAATCATTGGCATTGCTAAAAAATAACGTAGCTGGTGATGTAGCACCGATAATATTTAATTCATCTGGCCCTTCTACATAATTTAATAAATATATGTTTCTCAGTGCTTCGAAGTTGTACGTTTTGGAGTCTGAGGACATATACTTACGGAGTGCATCTGCAAAATAACGATGACCAGAAATGCCAGATTGGTCAAGTTCAGTAAGCATAATTGACCAATCCCATTTAATGATTTCTACTTTACCATTGAATTTATCGATATTGAAAAATATTTCCGCAACATCAAGAGTATCAGATACCATCTTATGAAAAATGGTATTGCCATCAAGATTGGACAAATTATTTTTCCCTGATTTACAAACTTCCTTAAAGGCGGCTTTTATCAAATCAATCCGGGCGAATGGAGATGGTATTGAAGTTATTTCATGGCAGGCTGATGCTCCATCAGGATCCTCAATGGTATCACGACTTGCTGAATTATATGGGAACGCAGGACTATTGTTCCAGTCTTCATAAGTTGTTGTTCCCTCTTTATATAATCTGAATACTTTTGACATAGTGAAATTAGTTACTTAATTTTTCTGATACAAGTTTTTCCGTTCCGAGAAAGAACATTTCAAGAAACTTATCTTCAACACCTTTACTCTTGCAATTTTTTACAGCACTATTTAAGCGGTCTGTCATCAAGTTGTAATCTGAAAATTTGCTAAAAATCCGCTTAGGTTTTACACCTGTTACTAAGTCAAAAGGCTTATTTCCACAAGCAAGATTGAACAAATCAAGAGAACGCTTATTATCTTTCATCTCCCTTAACCATTCCTGATACTTTTTCAAAAATGTCGCTAAGTCACTGAAAAAAACTCCAGAATAAAAGTTCTCAAAATTACCCTTATTTGCGTTAAAACCACTGGAACGATAAACATCAAGTTTCTGAGTCAACGCATTAGCTGTCATCGTAAATTGAACCAACGGGTAGTAAAGCATTTCATACATCTTACGATAGAATGAATCAAATGATACAGCTCCAGATGTCTCTTTTATCCCAAGTTCCATATTTGCCGGGGTATCAAACTTTGATTTAGAGAAATCAACGATAGCCGTAGCTCCCAAAAATTCGATTAAGTGAGCTGCGTTTTGTTGGGCTGAACCTCCTTCGTGATTATCGTATGTACTTACCACATCGTCAGCAAGATAATATAAAGCATCAATACTTCCATTTTTACTTATGTTATTCTCGTAATACGCTAATGCTGACTTTGTTTTAGAAATAAAGGTTGACGAATCTATTTCACTTTCATCATTCGGCTTTAGCTTAAAATATGGAAGTATAGTTACAGCACCTATTGTGGCTTTGTTGATGAGGTCATAATTGGGAAAATGTTTCCCCTCACGTAGTGTTTTTAAAAGTAATGGAAATCCGCTCGCACCAGTTCCTCCAAAGATAGAACTTATGATGAATATCCTATCTCCGTCGCTAAAAGAATTAGCGAAATCATTAAAATCTGCTGAATGGGCTATTTGATTTAACACCACACTCCCAATATTAGGATTACCTTTGAATCCCACTTCCATTGATGATTCAAGATTTTTGTCTGAAAACAGCATCTTGGTCATTGCTTTATTAGGCTTTGACATTGAGGCGTATTCGATAAACTGTTGAAACGACTTATCATCGGTGTCGTTAATACGGAGAGTGTAATTAGGTAAAATTCTTTCTATTTCAGTATGAAAGAACCTACTTCTATTGTCGTTACTAAATTGCAATTTTTCTCTGATTGCAGTATAATTATTTAATAATGATACAGTTCTAGTAAGGTCTGCGTTTGCAACATCTGGGTCAATTATTATGGGTACAATTTCATTGGCTCCGAACTTTACTCCAGAGGCTAACATCATGGCAAGAGAGCGAAGGATTCTTGACCCCGTCCCCCCTATTCCGAAAACAAATATTTTAGACATAACTTCTACGATTAGAATGGTGCACCAGAGCAGTTGGGACTCCACCATTTGAATATAAATGTGAAAACTATAAAAGCTAAGACAGAGAGAAACATATTGGAAACTCCAAAACAAATTATCTCTGCTCCACCAATATTGAGAGGAATTTGTAAATCTGTTGCTGGATCAATTGTTACCATCTTTCCTCCATAATAGTCTTTAAGCACCAATTGCCAGCCCACAATAAAGTTTATTAGAGCATTTACCATAAGGAAAATCCCCCATCCCCACCAATGGTTCAAGCGAGGGTGATTGATTGCATAATAAAATATTAAAACTATTGCCAAGCTTATGCCAAGCATTGTCCAACCAATTCCTATATAAGAGTTAGTCTGAGATAATGGAGAGGACTGTCCCCAAAGATAGTTCGCTAGTTCTATTCCAAAGAATTCTTCAAACCAGCAATAAATACTTCCAAATAATTCGCCCATAATTTATTTTCGTTTAACAGTGAATTTAAGCGTAGTTAATACATTATCTTTTTTATAAGCATCAGAGACTCCTCCGATTAAATATTTTATACCTGTCGTTTTATCGAGATTACCCTTTACATTTTCCCCAGATTCATCGTTCGATTCAAGAACCCAACTTGGCATATTCGGAGCCTTCAGTATCAAGTAATCTTCTGCAATATTTACTCCTTTGGGTATTGTAATATTAATAAAATGAGAATATTCTCTCTCAGTCGCTATTATCGGTTTAATATTTTCTATTATGAGGTTCTGATTATTAAAAGAATAATTATCAAGATTCAGCAGAACATCTTCTGATTGTAATGTTGTACAAAAGTCGGCACGAATAGTTGCATTATAATCACCTTTGATGGGATTAATTGTCTTGCTTATTAAAGCTCTGTTTGTTATATCATATGGTATAGAGGTTTTTGGGCAATATGAGATAATATTATCATATCCATATTTTTCCAATCCCTTGAAAAGTACTTCCGTATTTAATTTAGCCAGTACGTTGCTATTACCAAAAATCCAAATATAATATGGTCTTTTTACGTTGGTCAGAACTTCACTTCCTCCATTCTGATAAAAATACTTACCATTAAAATCAGATTTCATCTTCAATATTTCAACGCCAAGAAGAGGAATATTTTTTCTGCCTTTATTTATAGTATTCTTAATTGATATTTGACAAGTACTTAGAAATCTCTGTGCATCAGAGACAGGAAGATCTAAGATGCAATCCGACACAAATATACTCACTGTAGAATCAGTCATCGCGTCCAATACTGTACTTAACATTTTACTTAAATCCGAATTGGATCGGTTGCCACCAGCCTTTTGGAATGTTATTGGATTCATTGTCTTAATATATTGCTCCAAATCAGCATGATATGGTATAACACGATTGTTTATATAATATAATTGAGTCGTATCTACACAAGTGCTCAAATCACTTACATAATCAAAAATGGCATCTTTCAATTGAGACCCATCGCACATATAACCATCCATACTTCCAGAGTTTTCAATATAAACCTTGAGTATAGGTTTTATATCACTAATTTGATTTGGATTATTATCCGAATTGACTATAATTTCATCTCCACTACAACTAAGCAGTAGTATAAGAGTACTTATAGCAGTGATTGCAAATATTTTGTTGTTCATTTAATGTAATTATATAAAGTTTATATATAGTCTCTTGCCAAGAGACGGATAAGCATCTTTATCTCGTTGATAATGAGTAATATTTTACTTTTGCAAAGATAACTTCGCAAAACATCTGATATTTTTCGCAAAACAAAAAGAACATAATAGATAAGATTTTCAGCGTTTTATAACTTAAAAATCATTATTTTGCGTAACTTTGCATTGTAATATCCGTCTCTTGGCAAGCGTTGGACAGATTCGCTAAACATCCACTGCCTCACAGCAGATCCAGTATTTTCTTATTGGCTTTATCTACCACGGTGGTATCCAACGATGCAAGATAAATCTGCGTAGTGTTCTCAGAATCATGCCCCATACCTTCGCTGATGACAGAGATAGGCACATTACGGCTCTTGGCAATACTTGCCCATGAATGCCGACCGACATACATCGTCAAGGGTATTGGCAAATCCAGCAGTTTCCCGATTTTCTTCAACAGATGGTTTACCCGATGAAGTTCGTTGGTGTATTGTTTCCGATAATCTTCATCATGTTTTGTAATGATAGGCAAGAGGTATTCCGTTTCGTTTATTGGATATTTATCAACAATCTCCTGCATACATTTTTCCCATTTGATGAACAGTTGTTGTCCTGTCTTGCGTCTACGATAGGAAAGAGTGCCATTCAGCAAGTCTTTCTTTCTCAGATAAGCCATGTCAATGAACGACATTCCCCTTGTATAGAAACAGAACAGGAACATATCGCAGGCATAGTCAAGATTGGGCTTCAATGACAAGTCCAGTCCTTTGATACGTCTGATGTCATTGAGTGATAAGGCTCGCTTCATGGTTTTCTCCACTCCCGTGTAGACAGACTTGAACGGATGCCGTTGCTCCGTCAGTCCATTTTCCACCGCACGGTTATAGACGGCTTTCAGAATTCGCATATAGAATGATATGGTGTTGGGCGTATTTCCCCTGCCTTTCAAATAAGCCTCGTACTCCGCAAACAAATCCGCATTAAGTTGGTCAAATAAAACCTCTGTGTCATTCATAAAACTGCTGAAACTTCTGAGTGCGGCTGTATAAGTCTCCGAGGTGCGTATCTTCCCTAAACGTTTCAGTCTCGCTACCTGCTGGCTGATGTAAGCGTTGAATGACAGTTCTTGCCTGTTTTCATGAAAGCGCATGACTACATCATCCGTTACGAATGTGCCGGATTGAGATAACGTGTGTATAATCTTATTCAACCTCTCCTTGTCCCATCTGATACGGGAACCTATCGAAAGCAGATAGTTGTTTCGCTCTTGTTCGTTCGGAGTACAATGCATGGCAACCGCTTCGGAATGTATATCCCATTCCGAAGCGAAAAGCTTATAGTCGGTATATATCTGTCTGACCACGCGGTTGTGAATCACCTGATAGTAAAGTGTACCCTCCTTGCCGACTATGGTAGAAGGGCGAAACTTGACTTTTACCGATGCCATATCAGTCGGATTTTGATTGGTAACACTTCTCCATATTCCTTGAAAGTTCTATAATCTTCCGACTTAACTTCACAAGTTCAATGGTACATCTTTCCAACTTATAAAGCAAAGCCATCGCTTTCTTCTCAGAAAAATGACAACGCAGCTCTTTTACGGCTTGATTATAATTCGTGCCGATGGCACGGAACTGGGCGTGGAAATCGGACAGCTTGGTTGTGTAGTCCACCATTGCCTTGTCTACCTTCAACACCTTGAACTTCTGCCCGAAGAAGTGCGCCTTCAGAAAGACAGCTTTCGCGTACACCTGTGATTCCTCATACATCGTGAGAAATTTGTTCCATTCCTCATCATCGAAGCGCACCATCACGCAGTGCGTCTTCGGGTTCAACTTGGGATTTCTCCCGTACTTGTTGTTCTTTTTCATGCTTCTTATTCTTTCAATTTTATAGTTTATCCTTTGTTTAATCTTTGATTAAGGAACCCCGAAATTATCCGACTTCGGAGGATAATTCTGCCCACGGCGGTGCAAGGGTTTTTAGTTACTCCGGAACATCCGAGTAACTGAAAACATACCTTGCTGTGTCTTTGAGGACACAAAAATCCTCCGCCTGTCGGATTGATTTCCGAGTGTAATAACTCACTTTGTGTATCGGTCGAACCGATGGAGTGCATCCAACGGCTCAACCTGTTCCACCGTAATCCCGTCAGAGTTTGCGCCATTGCTCGATGTCATTCCGGTAGGCATCGAGGTGCAGGCGGACAAGGTTCTCTATAAGTCCGGATGCGCTCATGCCCTTCCCTCCGAGGTAGCGGACAACCCTGTCCAGCTCGTCACGCACCGTCTCACTGACGAATACGGGCTTGCGGTTGATAATTTTGGGAACTTTGAGATAAGTGGTGCGGTACTCATCCAAAGACAGCCTGCGCTGTTTGCTGCTGATGCGCTTCTGTGGCATTGCTGCTTCTCCGGTCGCCACTCCTGACGGTTCATCTGCCATAGGAATTTCTGCTTCTTCCGTGACGGTCTTGCCGGGCTGTTCCGGCTCCTCCGGTTCCAGACCGATACTCCTGTAGAAGTCGTCTATCGACTTGGAGGTGTAGGGTTCCCTGCGCCCCATTTTTTCCACGATTTCACGAGCTTGACGCTCTGTAATGTTTGGTTCTTTTTTCATTGTAAAAACAAATTGATTAAGTTATTGAATGTGGTCTTGGTCTATACCTCGACCGATTATCGGGAGCGAAGTTAGAGGCTTTAATGCAGTCAGTCAAGCACTTGGATTTTCTTAGGCATTTTTGTACGGTTTTGCTTTATGGGGACTGACAAATCGGTGCGGACTTCACCGATTTGCCGGATATGAATAGCTGAAAGGACAAAGGTACGATTGGGGGCTATTTTTAATTAAGCCCTTATTTTGGCTGTGGCTTCTTTATAAAACATGGGAATTAAAGGCTGAACGGAAATCGTATTCCACCGGCTTGCTCACAGATAACCGGCAAGCAGTACCCCGGACAATGACTACCGTATCGGCGCAACACGCTGCCACTTTTTGAAAATCCATTGCATGACAGCGGATAATGTATTTCTTTGTGGCAAAAGAAACAGTAACAATTAAAAGAAAGGCAATATGGAAATTGTATCAATCGAAAGAAAGACCTTTGAGGCAATGGTCGCCAAGTTCGACCGTTTCGTCAGCCGTATGGATGCCATCTGCCATCGGCACGGAGAAAAGAAAATGAGCGAATGGATGGATAATCAGGACGTGTGCCGTATGCTCAACATCAGTCCTCGCACGTTACAGACGCTTCGGGATAACGGCACGCTGGCTTATTCACAGATAAACCACAAGACGTATTACCGTCCCGAAGACGTGGAGCTCATTGTCTCCGTTGTGGAGGATAGAAGAAAGGAAGCGAAGTTCAAAGGAAAGACTATATGAATTAAATATAATGACAATACCCACTAAATCCAGAGTAATATGAATGAGTTGATTAACAAGGACAACAAGTGGATAATCCACTTTATGGGCAGTCTTGACCGACTGCTTGATAATGTAGAGCACCTGACCGCCAATTACCGCCCGACATTGGGCGGTGAGCGTTTCTTCACTGACAAGGAGGTGTCGGCACGGCTGAAGGTGAGCCGCCGGACACTTCAGGACTACCGCAATGAAGGGCGTATCGCCTATATCCAGTTGGGCGGTAAAATCCTCTACCGTGAATCCGACATCGAACGGATGCTGAATGACGGCTACCGCTCCGCCTACCGACAAAGGATAACTTGATTTTTCTTAAAGGAGTGCAGTTTGCCGTATGCCCTGTATTGCGGCAGCAATAGATTTTCGACAAAAAGAAAAAAGGAACGGCTTACGGATGAAGTGTCAATACTGCGCTTCGTCTGTAAGCCGTTCCTTTTCTGCTCTTTACCCATCAGTTGCTTATTTTTCGTTGTCGGATGCCTTTCAAACGTGTGGCAACGGAAACAAGTGGCTGACGGGATGAACCTCAACTATACCATCGGTTATTACTCCTGCCACAGGAAACAAACAACGTAACAGGCGTTTCTCTTTTGGTGGTGCTGATTTCATTTATTATAAACCGTCTGAACAAAGCACTTTCTTTACTGCATATCCTGAATGCAATGGCTATAACCATTTCAAGGTTGTAAACGTCATAACTGATACCATCCGGTTGCCTGATATGTCGCATCGTATCGGCTTCATTCAGTTCATTGTTCTTATAGATTGCCCGTATCGTCTTGCGGACATTGCACGAGAACACCCCGAACAGGTCGGCAATCTCAAATTGCATCATCCATACGGGTGCGGTCGGCATGGTGACTGCACCCGTATGGATGATTGTTATTATACCTCTGCTCATAATTCCTTTATTTTATGATGATTATTTGCTATTTCTTCTTTTCGCCAGCCGATATTTCCTTTCTTCGTTCCATCAGTTTGTCCATATCTTTGGAAATTTTATCATCGGTTATCCGTGCATATCCCTGTGTCGTTCTAATATTGGAGTGTCCCATCATCTTGGCGATACTCTCAATCGGTATGTCCGCCGAAATCAAAAAAGTGCCGAAGCTGTGCCGACTTTGGTGATAGGTCAAGTTTTCCTCTTTTCCTATGGTTATTCCCAATTCATGAACCTCAAACCATAGGGCATCACGGTTGGGAAGAGGAAACACGGGCTTCTCGTCATCGGTCGTGTTATACAGCGACAATATCCGCTCCGCTATGGGATGTAAGGGTATGAATGCCTCTACCTTTGTCTTTTTGCGGTTGATGCGGATGTACCGTCTGCCATCAGCGTTTGTTCCGATATGGTGGGGATGAAGAAGTTTGATGTCCACATACGCCAGTCCCGTCAGGGTGGAAAATATGAAAGCCCGTCTTGCCAGTTCCATACGCTTGTCATACATCGGTGTGGAAAGTATCTTCTTGAACTCCTCACGGCTGATGTACCTGTGCCTTGCTTCCGGCTTTGTCTCATACTCCAAGTCCTCACAGGGATTTACACGAAGAATCTCCTTGTCTACGGCAAGATACAACAGGCGGTTCAGCCAACGCAGGCAATGGTTGGTCTGGGAAATCCCGAAGTTCTTGCATTTCTTCAAGTGGGCTTTGTAGGACTTGCCGAAATCCTCCGTCACTTCTTCAAGGTGAATGTCCTTTTTACCGATGGACGTAAGAAAATCCGTCAGGTACTTCTGATAATACATTGAACTTCGATAGGAAGAAGTCGAGTCTATTTCTTCGGAATGCTTCTTCAACCGTTCACGTTCCCATTCACCCATCTGTAGAAGAGTGGTCGGATGGATGTTGTTCAAGGATATGTGGTTCTTCAAAATCTCGGCACTGACCACGCCTTGCGATTTCAGTATCTCATTGTAGGATTCCTCTGTCAGTCGTAAATATTCTCGTAAGCGGTTATTTTCCCTTACGGATTTAATCTCGTTTTTCTTGCTGTTCCATTCTTCCGGTCGGCAATAAATCCCCGTACTGATGGCAGTCTGTTTGCCGTCAATGGTTATGCGGCAGAGTATGGCGGTCGTACCGTCAGCCTTTACTTTGCTGCGGTTAATGTAGGGTAAAAGTGAAAATGTACTTCGCATATCGTTTTCTGTATTAAAGAATTAATTGAAAATCTTTGGTGGCTTCTATGAACTTGTCCATGTCCTCGAAAAGTTTCTTCGGGCTGACACGGGCATAGACTTGTGTTGTGGAAATGTCGGAATGTCCCAGCATCCTGCTGATGGTTTCTATCGGCACGCCTGCTTCAAGCGTAATCAGCGAGGCGAAGCTGTGCCTCGCCTGGTGATAGCACAAATCATCCTTGATGCCTGCCAGTGCCGCCAACGCTTTCATGTGTCGTCTGAGATTTGACCAATGCAGCAAAGGGAACAGGGTGTCCCTATCCTCACTATGATATTTTTCAATCAGCGCAATCGCTTCCGGTAACAGTTTCACACTGGCACGAAGTTCGTTTTTCTTTCTTCGATACTTCAACCACAAAGCACCGTCCTCATCCGTATATAGGTTCTCGTGGGTAATCGAGACAACATCCGCATAACAGACCCCGGTGTAGCACCCGAAGAGAAACATATCCCTTGCCAGTATATGGGATTTGCGGTAAGCGGGTATTTCCACATCACGGATTTTCTCAAACGATTCACGACTCAATGCCCGTGGTGTCGTTTCCGTCTTCTTTGGTAAGGTAAAATGCTGGAAGTGGATTCTGTCGGCATATCCCTCCTTATACGCCAGACGGCATATCTTCTTCAGGATGGCAAGATGATGGCGGACGGTATCAATCGCATAACCCTTATTACCGGTGGCAAATGCCTGATAGTCGTGGATGAACTGCTCTGTCAGTTGTCCAAATGCCAAATCTTTCACCTTGTACTTGGTCTTGATGAACTCCCCGATTGTCAAGCGCATATAGTGATAACCGGGATAAGTCCCTTTTGCCCTGTCTATGCCGATACGGGCTTTGAGGTCATCGCAGACAACATCCGTCATTCGCATGAGCGTCATTTGCGTTTCCATGCTGCCCTGAAAAAGGTCTTTCACATCGGTAGCATCAAAATCAACCTTGCGATTCACAAGGTTGTCAAAGGCATTGTTTACCGCTAACAGTAACTTTTCAATCTTGGAATTGATCTCAACCGCTTCCTTGCTTTTGCCGTTCAGACGGCTTTCACGTGGATTCCATAATTCGGGAGTGCAGGACAGTTTGCATCCGAACTGTGCCATTGTCCTGTTTACCGTGATGCGTCCCATGATGGGAGCTTTTCCCGACTTGTCCGGTCCGCTCTTTTTGAGGTAGAGCAACACCTTGAATTTCTCTACTTTCATACGCTTATACTTTTTAGTGCAAAAATACTTGCCATATAAGCGTTCCTTGATATGCAAAACGCTGTGTATGAGTGCAAACAAAACGGTGAGGTTTTCTTTTCATCGCTTTGTGTTACCTATTCCCGTTTCAGTAACTACCCGGCTAACGGTTTGGTAACTGAACAACCTCAATATTCCGTTGTCGTTTGCATTTTCCACATTTTGCAGAATACAGAAATACAGCTCATTCCAAACGACTTACGTTTAATCTTTACCTATTCACTATTGCTTGCTTCGCCTTGTATATTCCATTGCGCTCGGCATTCGTTTGCCGTGAACATTTTGAACAATGGGGCAAATATCAAAACCGTAGCCAGCCTTTTAGGGCATAGCGGATTGAAGCATACGGAGAAATACACCCGTGCGGTGGATAAATTGAAAGAGGAAGCTATAAATAGCCTGTCCGAACTAAAGTTTTAACCACAAAAGACTTATCTTTGTAACTATGAACTTTGAAGCATTAGTAAAACATATCAGCACGATACAGAACACGTTGCAGGCACAAGCCGCACACGCTGTAAACCTTGCCCTTACTTCCCGTAACTGGCTTATGGGTTGCTATATCGTAGAGTTCGAACAGAACGGAGAAGACCGTGCCGCATACGGTGAACAATTGTTGAAGAAGCTGGAACAACGACTGAAAACAAAAGGCCTGAATGAACGAAGATTCCGAGAGTTTAGACGGCTGTACCTTGTTTATCCACAACTGAAAGAACCTATCACACAATACATTGCATCACAAATCCCAATTCGGCGGTTGCCATCCGCCGAATTGGGAACTGCAAAAGAATGGATAATTCCGACAGATAGACTCTTTAATAAACTCACATATTCTAATTTAATGCTCATCTCCGCTATGGATTCTGCTTTGAAGCCCGACAAAAACGTATCTTGATTGATGAAGATTACTTCTTTACCGACCTTGTATTCTATCACCGCATCTTGAAATGCCATGTCATTGTGGAATTAAAGATAGACAAGTTCCGCCACGAATACGCTTCACAGCTGAATATGTACCTTAATTATTTCAAGGCATAGATAATGCAGCCAGACGATAATCCACCTATCGGTATTCTGCTTTGTACGGAAAAGGGAGATACATTAGTAAAATATGCCACTGCCGGATTAGACCCGAATATCTTCGTACAGAAATATATGATAGAATTGCCGAGCGAGGAAGAAATCAAGAGGTTTATATTAGGAGTAAATTTTTAATCTTTCATTGAGCACTCCTATTTGTATCTCAATGTTAATTATGCTAAAATATATAAATAAAACACACACAAATATTTTAACCGTGTATTATTCCATTCAGACAAACTCCTGAAATAAATTAACGTGAGTTCGAAATAAAATCAAAAAATAGCA
>ULXT01012172.1_pt1 | contig 19736 bp, 27 predicted proteins | sample 1961571 | NCBI WGS metagenome assembly ULXT01 (sample SAMEA4835846, study PRJEB28245) | human gut metagenome | biome: gut microbiome; material: fecal sample | place: Denmark | collected 2008
ATCTCTTTACCTACAACGACAGACGTGACCGTTGTTTCTTTACCCATTTCGGTGAGGACATGGACGATGAGATGATTCCGATGGTCACCCATGAATATGGCAAGTACAGATACAACGATTTCGTAAACAGCCGTGTCCGTTATGCCCGTAAGGCTGCAAGACAGGCGCGTTTTGAATACGGGCAGACACCGAAGGTAAGGAGGGACAGATAATGAGGAATTTATCTCTTGCATACGGCAACAGCCGACAGGCAAAGACCTGGGTCAATAAGACCATTCGTTTCGATGAACTGAAGGAACGCCTTAAGGTAACGATTCGTACCCCGGAGTCGGCGGAGGAATATGCCAAGATGAATAAGGCGCAGCGTGATCAGGCAAAAGACCACGGTGGGTTTGTGGGCGGTGTCCTTAAGGGCGGCCGCAGAAAAATCGACACCGTGGAGTCACGCTCCATGCTTTCCTGGACGGCGACCGCATTACAACGGAGTTTCTTGATAATTTTGGATCTATATTCCCTTATACTTCCGTGCTTTATACCACGCACAGCAGTACAGAGGAAAATCCGAGGGCAAGAATCGTCTGCCCTCTGACCCGTGATGTGACGCCGGAGGAGTTTGTTGCCGTATCCCGTTATGTGGCGCAGATGCTCGGTATCGACTTTTTTGACGAGTGTTCCTACCTTCCCAATCAGCTGATGTACTGGCCGTCCACTCCGCAGAACGGTGTATTTGCATATAAGGAAACGGACGGCGGTTGGCTTGACCCCGATGAAATCCTTAATGCCCATCCGGAATGGACTGACCCTACAAGACTGCCTACCTCCTCAAGGGAAAGTAAGGCAAACAGCGTCACACAGCAGAAAGTGCAGGATCCGCTTTCCAAGGAAGGTGTAGTGGGCCTTTTCAACCGTGTGTATCATCCGATTTCCAAGGCTTTGGAGATTTTCCTGTCCGATGTATATGAGCCGACCGACAATGAGAGCCGTTGGCATTTCATCCAGTCAAGCAGTATGGCGGGCGTGGAAATCAAAGAGGATAAGTTTGTCTACAGCCACCATGCCAAAGACCCTGCATATCTGAAACTGTGCAATGCCTTTGACATTGTCCGTATCCATAAGTTTGGTGATGCCGATGATAAAAAGTCCTTTAACGCTATGTGCGAGTTTGCCATGCAGCAGGATGATGTAAAACTCCTCGCTGCAAATGAACGTCTGGCGCAGGCAAATGTGGAATTTTCCGCTGACGGTGATGAGGATTGGAAGAAAAAACTCCATTATCAGCCGAGGTCGAGCCTGTTGGAAAACAGCGTATACAATCTGAACCTCATTCTTAATAATGACCCCGACTTCCAGAATTTCGCTTTCAACGAAATGGCAAACCGTATTCAGATTACGGGCCCTCTCCCTTGGGAGCGTCCTAAAGGAAATGCATTCTGGCGTGATGCGGATACGGCACAGCTTAAGTCCATCATTGATATCCGCTATCTGCCGTTTTCCAGCCGTAACCACGATGTTGCTTTTACCAAGGCTGCCGATGACCGTCATTTCCACCCTGTCCGTGACTATTTGGACAGTCTGCCTGAGTGGGATGGGGTCAAGCGTGTAGAAGACCTCTTTATCAAATATCTGCAGGCGGATGATACGGAATATGTACGCACGGTTACAAGAAAGACCTTTGCAGCGGCTGTTGCTCGTATCTATGTTCCCGGCATCAAGTTTGACTGCGTTCCCGTACTTGACGGTGAGCAAGGCATCGGTAAGTCCACCATTGTAAAAGACCTGGTGGGTTCAGAGTATTATTCGGAAACTCTGTCCCTTACGGATATGGATGACAAGTCCGGTGCGGAAAAACTGCAGGGGTTTTGGGCGGTGGAAATCGGAGAACTTGCAGGCATGAAGAAAGCCGACATTGAGAAAGTGAAGGCGTTCCTTTCCACCTGCGATGATAAATACCGTCCTTCCTATGGTCGAGTGGTGGAATCCCATCCGAGACAGTGCATTATCATTGCCACGGTCAACGGCGAGCGTGGATATCTGCGTGATATTACAGGTAACCGCCGTTTTTGGATTATCAAGGTACATCAGAAAAAGCAGAAAAAGACTTGGAACTTTACCGATGAATACCGTCAGCAGTTTTGGGCGGAGGCAAAAGCTATCTGGAAGTCCGGCGAGAAACTGTTCCTCGAAGGCGATGTGCTTGCGGAGTCCGAAAAGGTGCAGCAGTCTGCGATGGAAGTAGATGAGCGTGTCGGTATGGTGGAAGAGTATCTGAATGCCTTACTGCCGACCGATTGGGACAGCATGGATTTGTACCAGAGACGAAACTTCCTGCAAGGCAGTGAGTTCGGTCAGCCTGATCACAAAGGCACGGTGGTTCGTACTGAGGTCAGCAATCCGGAAATCTGGTGCGAGTGCTTTGGCAAGAATCTACAGGAACTGAAACCTTCGGACAGCTATGCCATTGCAGCACTGATGAGCCAGATCAGCGGTTGGGAGCGAACCAACTCTATCAAGCGTCAGCCGATTTATGGCAGGCAGCGACTTTACAAATTCGGAGGTTAAGAACACAAGATTGCGACACAACACAACTATTTCCCTTATATTCAAAATGGCTTTTATTAAGGGTATAAGTGAAAAACACCTGTGTATAGGCGCGTAAGGAATATATAGGGAATGGTTGTGATTTTGTGTTCTTGTGTCAGATGAGGTGTAGACATGAGAGAACAGTTTATAGAGAAAAAATTCACGGACGCAGTGAAGAAAATGGGAGGCATCGCACCGAAGTTTGTAAGTCCGGGTTTAGATGGTGTGCCTGACCGTCTTGTGCTTTTGCCAATGGGAAGAATGGCTTTTGTGGAATTTAAGGCTCCAGGAAAAAAGATGCGTCCTTTACAGATAAGACGCAAAAAACAGTTGGAAAGCCTCGGCTTTAAGGTTTTCTGCGTTGACAGTATCGAGCAGATTGGAGGTGTGATTAATGCGATACAATCCCCATGAATATCAGACTTACGCAACAAATTTTATACTGGAACATCCGGTGGCGGCAGTTCTCCTTGAGATGGGTCTTGGCAAGAGCGTCATCACGCTGACTGCCATATACGAACTGATGCTGAACCGATTTGAAGTGCAGAAGGTTCTTGTGATTGCTCCTCTCCGTGTGGCAAGGGATACCTGGCCTGCGGAGATTGAAAAGTGGGAGCATCTGGAGGGTCTTACCTATTCCGTGGCAATCGGTACGGAGGCAGAAAGGATTGCTGCCTTAAAGCGTCCGGCACACCTGTACTTAATCAACCGTGAAAATGTGGACTGGCTGATTACAAAAAGCGGTGTTCCGTTTGACTTTGATATGGTGGTGATTGATGAGTTATCTTCCTTCAAATCCCATACAGCAAAAAGGTTCAAAAGCCTTCTGAAAGTAAGACCTACGGTAAAAAGGATGGTGGGACTTACGGGTACACCATCAAGCAACGGTCTTATGGATTTATGGGCAGAGTTCCGTGTGCTTGATATGGGTCAGAGGCTTGGCAGATACATCACCCACTACCGAAATAACTTCTTTGTGCCGGATAAGAGAAATCAGCAGATGATTTTCTCCTACAAGCCAAGACCGGGTGCGGAGGATGCCATTTACAGAATGATTTCGGATATTACGATTTCCATGAAATCAGCGGATTTCTTAAAAATGCCGGAATGCATCATCAACGAAGTGCCTGTTTCCCTTTCAGAAAAAGAGTGGTCGGTGTATCAAGCCTTGAAAGAAGATATGGTGGTCGACCTTAAAGATGAGGAGATTGATGCCGTAAACGCTGCAGCACTTTCCGGGAAACTTCTTCAGATGGCAAACGGTGCCGTATATAACGAAGAAAAAGAAGTCATTCACATCCATGACCGCAAACTGGATGCCCTTGAGGATTTGATTGAGGGTGCTAACGGAAAGCCTGTGCTTGTGGCTTATTGGTATAACCACGATTTGCAGAGAATCAAGAATCGTTTTTCTGTGAGGGAGATAAAAACAAGCCAGGATATCAAGGATTGGAACAATGGAGAAATCCCTGTTGCTGTTATCCATCCTGCCAGTGCAGGCCACGGCTTGAATATCCAGTTTGGTGGCTCCACGATTATATGGTTTGGGTTGACCTGGTCACTGGAACTGTATCAGCAGACCAACGCCCGCTTGTGGAGACAGGGACAGCAGCGTACCGTTGTGATTCATCATATTATTGCAAAGGACACCATTGATGAGGATGTGATGAAGGCACTTCGGAAGAAGGAGAAAATCCAATCGGCTCTTATCGATTCCGTAAAAGCCAGGATTGGAGGTGCTGCCCATTGACCGACCCTTATGAAAATCTTGCAAACAGCATCGTCCTGTTAGCCGTAAAGGACTATAGGGCAGCACTTAAAAAACTGAAAAAATGGCCCAGAAATGAGTCGGCAAAAATTATGAAAGACGAGGTGGAGAGGTTCTTCCGCTCTGCGTGGTATAGGGAACTTACCTCGGTGGATGGAGAGTTTTTAATCTCCAAATTGCAAGCGGAGGTGGATGAACCATGAAAGTAAAGGAATATTTAGGACAGGCATACCGATTAGACCAGCGAATCAACTCGGACATTGAGGAACTTGGGAAACTGAGGGAAATGTCGAGCAGTATCGCATCCCCTTGTCTGGAGGAGCGTGTGCAGACTTCAAGAAATACGGATGCGCCTTTTGTACGTAGCCTTATGAAGATTATGGAACTGGAAGATAAAATAAACGCAGAAATCGACAACCTTGTGGAACTGAAAAAGCAGATACGCAGCGTCATTGATGAGGTTGCCAATACCGATGAGCGTATGGTCCTGCGTTACCGTTACATCCATAACCTTACCTGGGAGCAGATTGGGGATGAACTCCATGCCGACAGAACCACGGTGTACCGTTGGCATAACAGTGCCCTGAACCATGTAGTGATGCCGGAAAACCCCATCAAAATATAAAACCTGCACACTTTGCAACACTTTGCAACAAGATACCACAGTGGCATTTATGATATGATATAATCAGCGAAAAGCAGAATGATGAAAGCCTTGAGGGAGCAATCCTTCAGGGCTTTTCTTATGCCCAAGGGAGGTGAAACGAGTGCCAAGAAGACCAAAGCGTCCCTGTTCTTTCCCCGGCTGTCCCAACCTAACGGACGGGAGGTTCTGTGAGGAACATGAAAAGCAGGAAAACAAACGCTACGAAACCTATGACCGTGACCCCGCTGTGCGTAAACGCTACGGCAGAGCGTGGAAAAGGATAAGGGATTCCTATGCGGCTGCCCACCCGCTGTGTGAGAAGTGTCAAGCCGAAGGAAAACTTACACCAACGGAAGAGATACACCACAAGCTGCCGTTGTCACAGGGTGGAACTCATGCAAGAGAGAATCTGATTGCTCTCTGCAAGCCGTGTCATGCAAAGATACACGCAGAAAACGGCGACCGTTGGCATAATCACTGACCCCGGTAGGGCGGTCAAAATCTCCGGGACCTTTATCCCGTGCAACGGGCGTGGGGTTTCGTGTGAAAAAATTGCGAAATCAAAAGGGTAATAAGGCCCGCAGACAGAAAGGCGGTGAGAAATGTGCCAACAAAATCGAATAACACAGGCGGCCGTGGCGGAAAACGTCCGGGTGCAGGTCGTAAGCCGAAGTCCAATTTAGAGAAGGCTCAGAACGGCAACCCCGGCGGTCGCAAACTTACGATGTTGGATATCCCCGATGTGGAGGGTATCCAGATGCCGAAACCAAATGAACTGCTCAGTGCAAAGCAGCGTGACGGTACGGAACTGAGAGCAAAGCAGATTTATGAGGATACCTGGAACTGGCTCAATTCCATCGGCTGTGCGGGTTATGTTTCCCCACAGACCATTGAACGCTATGCCATGTGCGTTGCTCGTTGGCTGCAATGCGAGGAGATGACAAACGAGCTGGGATTCTTATCAAAGCATCCCACAACCGGAAAGCCTGTCACCTCTCCATTCATCAACATCGGCATCAACTATATGAACCAAGCCTCAAGGCAGTGGGACAACATCATGCAAATCGTAAAAGAAAACTGTTCCGTGGACTTCTCCGGTACCAATCCGAATGATGACCTGGAACGACTATTGCACCAACGAAAGGGGTTCTAATCATGATTGAAAAAGTAAATCCGAGCCATCCGGACAAGGTGGCAGACAGAATTGCAGGAGCCATTGTGGATCTGGCTTATGCAAAAGAAGAAAATCCGAAAATTGCCGTGGAGGTTTTAATCGGTCATGGTGTGTGCCATACCATTATTGAAACTACAGCAGATTTGGATAAAGCAGAAATTATAAACGCCGTGCATCGCATCGCAGGTGTGATGGATACGGATATCGTTATCGTTCCCCAGGATAAGCACCTGTCGGACAATCAGAAGGACGGTGTGCGTTGCGGGGATAACGGCATTTTCAAGGGTATGCCTCTGACACAGGAACAGAAGAACCTTTCCAGAACGGCCCGTAACATTTATGCGGAGCATCCGTATGATGGAAAATACATCGCAGATGGACACAGACTGATTGTCTGTCAGAGCAATGTTCCGACAGATGTCCTTCGCACCAAGTGTCCCCTTGCAGAGGTAAATCCTCTCGGTGACTGGACCGGCGGTACGGATGTAGACACGGGTGCTACCAACCGTAAACTCGGTTCTGATATGGCGGATTCCGTTACAGGCGGCGGTCTGCACGGTAAGGACTTATCCAAAGCAGATGTGTCTGTAAATATCTATGCGTTCCTTAAGGCACAAAAAATCAAAGAGCCCGTTCAGCTTTGCTGTGCCATCGGAGATGATACCATTGATGGCAAGCCTTATGCGGAAATCGTAGACATCGCCCGTCAGTACATTCAGAGCCTTGGCGGTTTTGAAAAGTTCGCTGAATGGGGTCTGTATTAAGGAGGATGCTATGGGAAGAACAACAACGCAGATGGAACTTGTTTCCATTACAAAATTAGTGCCGTATGTAAATAATGCCCGCACCCATTCTCCGGAACAGATTATGAAGCTCCGTTCTTCGCTCCGTGAGTTCGGCTTTATCAATCCTGTCATTATTGATAAGGATTACGGCATCATTGCCGGACACGGACGCGTAATGGCTGCCAAGGAAGAAGGCATCGATGAGGTGCCCTGTGTTTTTGTGGACTATCTTACCGAGGCACAGAAGAAAGCCTACATCCTTGCCGACAACCGTATGGCGCTTGACGCAGGTTGGGATGAGGAAATGCTGAAAATCGAAATCGAGTCCTTGCAGGGCATGGATTTTGATATCGGTCTTGCGGGCTTTGGCGATGATGAAATCGCAGACCTCTTTGCCGGAGATGATAAATCCGATGTGGAAGAGGACGATTTTGATTTGAACGATGCTCTGGAAAAGGCTGCTTTTGTGGAGCGTGGCGATGTGTGGACGGTGGGCAGACACAGGCTGATGTGCGGTGATGCCACCAATCCTGATGATGTTGCTACGCTGATGGATGGTAAGAAAGCCAACCTTGTGCTGACCGACCCTCCATATAACGTCGCCTTTGAAAGTTCCGATGGCCTGTCCATTAAAAACGATAAGATGGCAAGCGAGAAGTTTTATGAATTTCTGCTTTCGGCATTTCAGAACATGGCTGCCCACCTGGAAAAAGGCGGTGCAGCATACATTTTTCATGCCGATACGGAAGGCTTGAATTTCCGTAAGGCTTTTATCGATGCAGGCTTTCACCTTTCCGGCTGCTGCATTTGGGTGAAAAACTCCCTGGTGCTTGGCAGAAGTGATTATCAGTGGCAGCACGAACCTGTGCTTTACGGTTTCCTTCAGAATGGAAAGCACTACTGGAGCAAGGATGCAGGCAGAAGCCAGACCACCATCTGGAACTTCGATAAGCCGAAGAAAAATAAAAACCATCCGACTTCCAAGCCTCTCGACCTTTTGGCTTATCCCATCGGCAATTCCAGCCGTGAGAATTCCATCGTGGTCGATACCTTCGGTGGCAGCGGTTCCACGCTGATGGCTTGCGAAAGAACCAATCGCATCTGTCATTCGATGGAGTTGGATGAAAAGTACGCATCGGTCATCCTTCGCAGATATGTGGAAGATACGGGTGATGCAGACGGTGTATTTGTTATCCGTAACGGTGTGCAGATACCGTATGCCGACCTTGTGAAGGAGGTTGGCGCAGATGAATAAAAAACCTATGACCCTCGGCAGCCTTTTCGATGGCTCCGGGGGATTTCCTTTGGGAGGCTTGATTTCCGGTATTACCCCTTTGTGGGCATCGGAAGTTGAGCCTTTTCCTATTCGTGTAACAAGCAAGCGTATCCCGCAGATGAAACACCTCGGTGACATCTCCACCATCAACGGTGCCGAGATTGACCCCGTGGACATCATCACTTTCGGCAGTCCCTGCCAGGATATGAGCGTGGCGGGAAAACGCAGCGGTCTTGATGGAGAACGCTCCTGCCTGTTCTACGAAGCAATCCGAATCGTAAAAGAAATGAGGTGTAAAACCAATGGCGAATATCCAAGATACATCGTGTGGGAAAATGTCCCCGGCGCCTTCTCCTCAAACGCAGGAGAAGATTTCAAAGCAGTCCTCGAAGCAGTCGCATCCGTCAAAGGCGACTATGCTGTGCCTTGTCCTCCAAAAGGAAAATGGACAGGAGCAGGAGAACTGTTGGGAGACGGTTTCAGTATCGCATGGAGATGCGTTGACGCGCAGTATTGGGGAGTTCCCCAGAGAAGAAGACGTATCTATCTTGTCGCAGATTTTAATGGTGGGTGTGCCGGAAAAATATTATTTGAGTCAGAAAGCCTGTTTAGGAATCTTGAGGCGAGCCGATGCCCGTGGAAAAGAACTGCCGGAACTTTTGAAGAAAGCACTCCTGCGACAGGCATCGTCCTAAATGACCAGGGTGGCAACCGAATAGATGTCACCGATGATGTTACCTGCACCCTCCGAGCCGAGGCACACCATCCGCCTTGCGTTATGGAGTCTGCGGGATTTTGTACGGAGCATTCTGCCGACAGCCGTGGCATCGGCTATGAGGCGGAAAAATCTCCGACACTCCGAGCGGGAGTTGTTCCTGCAACGGTTTATGAAAACCATTCCCAGGATACCCGCTATGTGGGGCCTCTTGATGTGGCACAGACTGTGGCGGCAACTTACGGCACAGGCGGAAACAATCAGCCGTTTGTGGTAGAGCCGACCGCTTTCGGTGTCTGCTCCAAGGACAGCAATGCCATGAAATCGGCAAACCCCAACAGCGGTTTTTATAAAGCAGATACTTCCCGTACCCTTGATGGGAACGGTGGCAATCCTACCTGCAACCAGGGTGGCATTGCCATTGTGGAAGGCAACGGCTCCCGTCCTTCCCACCACGGAAACGGTTATGCGGAAAGTGATGTTATGTACACCTTAAACACCGTTGACCGCCACGCCGTTGTTTATGCCATCGACCGTGAAAGCTATAACTGCGGTCAGAACTTCGCAAGGAATATGGGAATCAGTGATGAGGGTGTTAATTCCACACTGAAAGCCACGGGACCCGATGCGGTTGCCGTTCCCACCTACTCAAGCAGTAAGGCATCGTTCTTTACTTCTGCGGAAGAGGAACTTGCCAACACTTTAGTAGCTACGGATTACAAAGACCCTCCGCTTGTCAATGACACAGATTCGGATCTGGAATACATTGTCCGCAGACTCACTCCAACGGAGTGTGCAAGGCTCCAGGGATTTCCGGATTGGTGGTGTGCTGACCTCGGTGAGAAACTTCCTTCTGAAGAGGAACTCACACGGTGGGCAGAAATCTTTGAAACACATCGTAAGATTGTGGGAACATCAAGCAAACCAAAGACACGGAAACAAATCTTCAAGTGGCTGCAGAACCCTCATTCCGATTCGGCGGAGTATAAGATGTGGGGCAACGGCGTGGCACTGCCCAATGTTGTGTATGTGCTGACAGGTATCGTGTACTATACACAAAACGAAGGGGTGTAAATCTACAACTATTCTCCCTTATATTTTGCACATATGACTTGCTATTTATCGGTTTTAGAGCGAATATGTGTACTACCAAAACGATAGGAGGTTTTGCACATGAAAATTCATTACAATGTTCCCGGTAAAAAACGCAAGGAACTGGCACAAACCATAGCCACCTGGCTTGAGGTCGATTGCAGGTATAAGGGAGTCCCTTCCTGCGCATACGAGGTAGACTACTTCACAATCGATAAGGATGGCAACCTGCTGTTTGAAGATATGGCAGACAGCGAGGTCATCGAAAGACTTCTGGAGCATCTTTACGATGCAGGGTTTGAGAGTGACTTCTCCCGCTATGACAGCGAACAGCAGGAGTCTGTAATTTCCGAAGAAGAGCCGACGGAAGATTGCCCGCCGGATTACCTTACCTCTTCCGAAAACGAGCCACAAGGCGAAACGGTGGGGCTTACGGTGGCGATTCCACTTGATAAGGTTGCGGTTGGTAACCTTACGAATCTTCTGGATGCCAAGGGCGGTCTCATTAAGAAGGCATTGGGCATCCCGGCAACACCAATCGAAATCGGCGAGGACAAAGTTTCCTTTCCTTGGTTTGAAGATGGGTTGGATGCCGATGAGGTCAAGGCTTACAGCCATTTCATTGCTGCCCTTTGTGAAATGAGTAAAAATCAGAAACGTATCAACGCTACGGAAAAAGCGGTGGACAACGAGAAATACGCATTCCGCTGTTTTCTCCTCCGCCTTGGCTTTATCGGAAACGAATACAAGACCGAGCGAAAAATCCTGCTCCGCAACCTTTCCGGCAGCAGTGCTTTCAAAGGAGGTGCCAAGCATGAGATTTCCGAATAAAGAAACAGTCGAGCGTGTACGCAAAGCCTACCCTGTAGGCTGCCGTGTGGAACTGGTGCAGATGGAAGATATGCAGGCACCACCCATTGGCACGAAGGGTACGGTTCGAGGGGTGGATGATACTGCCTCCATCATGGTTCGTTGGGATAACGGCTCCGGCTTGAATGTGGTGTATGGTGTCGATAGTTGTCGAAAACTGGATGCCGTGAAGATTACCTGCTACGGTCAGACGGAAGTCTGGGACAGCAGAAAAGAAGCGGCAGACTTCTACCTCAGAGCCATTGCAGGCTCCGAGGGCAGCGAGTGTGAACGCTACACTAAAATCTATACCGAGTTGCTTATGGGCAAGGAGGTCTGCACCGATGAGTAAAATCAAGGAACAGATACTCTCCATCCGAGCAACCGGACGAACCAATATGTTTGATGTGCCGATGGTACAGTACATTGCCAACGAGATGCATTTTTATGAATTGGTGGTATACCTTGAGGAACACCGAAAAGAATACACCCACTTCATTCTGACAGGCGAAATGGAGGACTGACTATGTGGAAAGAAGGAACAATCGGCATTCCAAAGCCGGACGGCGGTTACAAGGCAGTCCACTACTGGATTAAGGTTTATGAGGAAGGCAGTCAGTTCGGAATCAACGGTGGAAAAATCAGCAAGCTGATGCTGAAACTCGATGGTGAGGTTATTGCCAACTACGATAGAGGTTGGGATGTTGAACCCGCAACCGAAGAAGCCAACCTTGCCCTTTGCATTTTGCTGAACGAACACAATTAAAAATCCTGTAAAGGCAGGACGGAGCCGTGAGGCTCTGTTCCTCGTATACGAAGGTCGCACCGATTATGGTGGCGGCTATTTTTTATGCCATTTTTGAGGAGGTGACGGCATTTGCGAAAACTGAAAAACTACAAACCAACCCGCTTTATGGCGGAGGGCAGCTATTACGATAAGGATGCCGCCGACCACGCAGTATGTTTTATCGAAAAATTCTGCTGTCATACCAAAGGCACATGGGATGGAAAACCATTTGAACTGATTGACTGGCAGGAGCAGATTATCCGTGACATCTTCGGTGTTCTGAAACCAAACGGCTACAGGCAGTTCAACACAGCCTACATCGAGATACCGAAGAAACAGGGAAAATCGGAACTTGCGGCTGCCGTGGCACTGTATCTTCTGTGTGCCGACTTTGAGCCGGGTGCAGAGGTTTACGGCTGTGCTGCGGATAAAGACCAGGCACGAATCGTATTTGACGTTGCATTGGAGATGGTAAGGCGAAGTCCTCTGCTGAAAAATAAAATGACCATCCAGGCAAGCCAGAAGACCATGACCTACAACCCCACGGGAAGTAAGTACAAGGCTCTGTCTGCGGATGTGGCAAATAAGCACGGTTTCAATACCCACGGCGTTATTTTTGATGAGCTGCATACCCAACCGAACAGAAAACTGTTTGATGTAATGACCAAGGGTTCCGGCGATGCAAGAATGCAGCCACTTTACTTCCTGATCACCACGGCAGGAAATGACACGCAGTCCATCTGTTATGAAATCCACCAGAAAGCAAAGGACATCATCGAAGGTCGAAAAGTTGACCCAACCTTCTACCCGGTGATTTACGGTGCAGAGGACGATGACGATTGGACAGACCCGGAAGTATGGAAGAAAGCCAATCCTTCCCTTGGGGTGACGGTCGGCATTGATAAGGTGCAGCAAGCCTGTGAGCAGGCACAGCAGAACCCCGGCGAAGAAAACGCTTTCCGTCAGCTTCGTCTGAATCAGTGGGTCAAGCAGGCTGTCCGTTGGATGCCGATGGCGGTGTGGGATGCCTGTGCGTTTCCGACCGACAAATCCGAACTGGAAGGTCGTGTCTGCTACGGTGGTCTTGACCTTTCTTCCACAACGGATATAACGGCTTTTGTGTTGGTGTTCCCGCCAGAAGATGAGGATGATAAATACATCATTCTTCCTTACTTCTGGATACCGGAAGATAACATTGACCTGCGTGTTCGCCGTGACCATGTGCCGTATGACATTTGGGAACGACAGGACTTGCTTATGACCACCGAGGGCAATGTGGTCCATTACGGCTACATCGAGAAATTCATCGAGTCCCTGGGTGAGAAATATAACATCCGTGAAATCGCATATGACCGTTGGGGTGCTGTGCAGATGGTACAGAACCTTGAGGGTATGGGATTTACGGTAGTGCCTTTCGGTCAAGGGTACAAGGACATGTCCCCTCCGACCAAGGAACTGATGAAACTTGCGATGGAGAAAAAACTGGCTCACGGCGGTCATCCCGTGCTGCGTTGGATGATGGATAACATCTACATCAAAACGGACCCTGCGGGAAACATCAAAGCTGATAAAGCCAAATCCACAGAAAAGATTGACGGTGCCGTTGCTACTATTATGGCGCTCGACCGTGCAATCCGCTGTGGCAACACCAACAGTGCCAGCGTTTATGACGAGCGTGGCATTTTGTTTATTTAGGAAGGAGCGTGATTTGATATGGGTATATTTACAGGAATGTTTAAGTCCAGAGATAAGCCCGAAAACAGAACAGCGGGCAGTGCCTACACCTTTTACATGGGCGGCACGACTTCCGGCAAAGCAGTGACAGAGCGTTCTGCCATGCAGATGACGGCGGTGTATTCCTGTGTCCGTATCCTGGCTGAAGCCGTGGCAGGCTTACCTTTGCATTTGTATAAATATAACGAGGACGGTGGCAAGGAAAAAGCCATCGACCATCCTCTTTACCGATTGCTCCATGATGAGCCGAATCCGGAAATGAGTTCTTTCGTATTCCGAGAGACACTCATGACCCATCTGCTCCTGTGGGGCAATGCCTATGCCCAGGTTATCCGAAACGGCAAGAATGAGGTCGTTGCCCTGTATCCGCTGATGCCAAACAAGATGAGCGTGGACAGAGATGAAAACGGGCATCTGTATTACACCTATTATCGTGGTCCCGATGAAGCAATCAAAAATAAGGAGTTTGCAGTAACCCTGCAGCCTTCCGATGTGCTTCATATTCCGGGACTTGGGTTTGACGGTCTTGTGGGATACAGTCCCATTGCTATGGCAAAGAACGCCATCGGCATGGCGATTGCCTGTGAGGAATACGGTGCCAAGTTCTTCGCCAATGGTGCGACACCGGGAGGTGTGTTGGAACATCCAAGCACCATCAAAGACCCGCAGAGGGTCAGAGAAAGCTGGCAGGCTGCCTTTGGCGGCAGTTCCAACTCCAATAAGGTGGCTGTCCTCGAAGAAGGAATGAAGTATACACCGATTTCCATCTCCCCGGAACAGGCGCAGTTCCTTGAAACAAGGAAGTTCCAAATCAATGAAATTGCTCGAATTTTCAGAGTCCCTCCCCATATGGTGGGCGACCTTGAGAAGTCGAGCTTTTCTAATATAGAGCAGCAGTCTTTGGAATTCGTGAAGTACACCCTCGACCCTTGGGTAGTGCGTTGGGAACAGTCCATTCAGAGGACGCTTCTGTCGCAGGATGAAAAGAAACGGTACTTTGTGAAATTCAATCTGGAAGGTCTGCTCCGTGGCGATTATCAGAGCCGTATGAACGGCTATGCCATTGGTCGCCAGAATGGTTGGATGTCTGCAAACGATATCCGTGAACTGGAAAACCTCGACCGTATCCCTGCGGAAGAAGGCGGCGACCTTTACCTTATCAACGGCAATATGCTCCCTCTGAAAGATGCGGGTGCTTTTGCAAATACAACCGACAATGACGGAAAGGAGGAAAATTCCGATGAAGAAGTTCTGGAAGTGGAAGAACCAGGCACAGACGGAAACGATGCCGGAGGCGAGGACACTGTTTCTGAACGGAACAATCGCAGAAGAAAGCTGGTTTGACGATGACGTCACTCCACAGCTTTTCAAGGACGAACTTATGGCAGGCTCCGGTGACATTACCGTGTGGATCAACAGCCCCGGCGGTGACTGCGTGGCGGCAGCCCAAATCTACAATATGCTGATGGATTACAAGGGCAATGTCACGGTCAAGATTGACGGCATCGCTGCCTCCGCAGCATCCGTGATTGCGATGGCAGGAACGAAAGTGCTGATGTCCCCGGTATCCATGATGATGATTCACAATCCTATGACGGTAGCATTCGGTGATTCCGGTGAAATGCAGAAAGCCATCGATATGCTCGGTAGTGTCAAGGATTCCATCATCAATGCCTATGAGATTAAGACAGGCTTGTCCCGTACAAAGCTGTCCCACCTCATGGATGCCGAAACCTGGATGGACGCAAACAAGGCCGTGGAACTTGGCTTTGCTGATGAAATCATGCAGAGAACCACCACAGACGAAGTGGAAGTGCCGCAGGTGTCTATGCTTTATTCCAAGGCAAATGTGGTCAATTCCCTTATGGATAAGGTTGCCGCCAAGTGTGCAATCAAGTCCGAAGAAACTCGAAAAACCAAAGCCGATGACCTTATGGACAGGCTAAATCTTATTAAAAATTGGAGGTAATTTATTATGACTATCAACGAACTGCGCGAAAAGCGTAACCAGGCTTGGGAGGCTGCAAAGGCTTTTGTGGAAACCAAGCGCGACAAGGACGGTCTGCTTTCCGATGAGGATGCAAAGACCTATGCACAGATGGAGAAGAAGGTTCAGGACTATGGTGCTGAAATCGAGCGTATGGAGGCTATGTCCGCTATGGATGCCCAGCTTTCCAAGCCTACCTCTGCTCCCATCACTGAAAAGCCTATGAATGGCAAAACTATGGACGGCAAGAAGGAAAAGACCGGACGTGCTTCCGATGCATACAAGGAAGGTATGCTCAAGGCCCTCCGTACCAACTTCCGTAATGTGTCCAATGTTCTCCAGGAGGGCGTGGATGCAGACGGCGGTTATCTCGTACCCGAAGAGTACGACTCCCGCCTGATCGAGGCATTGGAGGAAGAGAACATCTTCCGTAAGTTGGGTCACACCATCACTACAAGCGGTGAGCGTAAAATCAACATCGCTGCCACTAAGCCTGCGGCTGCGTGGATTGACGAGGGCGAGGAACTCACCTGGGGTGATGCGAAGTTCGCCCAGATCAACCTGGACGCCCACAAACTCCATGTTGCCGTTAAGGTAACCGAGGAACTTCTGTATGACAATGCCTTCGGTCTTGAGAATTACATCATCCGTCAGTTCTCCAAGGCTCTGGCAAATGCCGAAGAGGATGCCTTCCTCAACGGTACCGGCACGGGTCAGCCTTTGGGTCTGCTTGCCGAGGAAGGCGGTGCCCAGATTGGTGTGACCGCTGCATCTGCAACGGATATCACTGCCGATGAAATCATCGACCTTGTGTACTCCCTCAAGCGTCCTTACCGTAAGAACGCCAAGTTTATCTGCAATGACCAGACTTTGGCTGCCATCCGCAAGTTGACCGACAAGAACGGCCGTTACCTTTGGCAGGATTCCGTACAGGCGGGTGAGCCTGGCAGACTCCTGGGTTATGAGGTGTACACTTCTCCTTATTTCCCTGTAATCACTGCGGGTATGCCTGCCATTGCTTTCGGTGACTACAGCTACTACAACATTGGTGACCGTGGCACTCGTTCTTTTGCAGAACTGAAAGAACTCTTCGCCGGAAACGGTATGGTCGGCTTTGTTGCCAAGGAGCGTGTGGACGGTAAGCTGATTCTTGCCGAAGCCGTGAAGCTCCTCAAGATGGCTGCTGCCTAAGATGGGAGGTGGCAGTGATGAGCGAACTTCTGACGAAGGTCAAGGAAAATCTGATACTGGAGCATTCGGTGGATGATGGACTGATTGAAAGGTTCATCACTGCCGCCGTTTCTTATGCGGAAAGCTATCAGCACATCGAAGCAGGATATTATACGGAAAATGCGATGCCCGCTACCACGGAACAGGCCGTGATTATGTTGGCATCGCATTTCTATGAATCAAGGGACGGCTCTACGGGCGGTTTCTTTGCCGACAATGTGCAAGCCGGACAGCAGGTTTGGAATACGGTCAATCTTCTGTTAAGGCTCGACCGAGATTGGAAGGTGTGACATGAGTTTCGGAAAAATGAACGGCTTTGCAGACATCATCATAACGAAACGCATCAAGGACAGCGAGGGTTTCACCACTACGGCGGATGAAATCCTCGCATCTGTCCGTGTGTACAGAGAAGGTCGCCACGGCAGTGAACGGTGGGCAAATCTCGCTGCGTTCTCCGAGGCAACCGACCTGTTCCGTTTCCGCATCATTCCCGGTCTTACCATTACCACAGACCACATTTTGGTGTGTGAGGACGGACGCTTTGAAATTACATCCGTTGAAGATGTAAAAGGCAGAGGGATGTATACGGAGGTGCTTGCGAAAAAGGTGGTGGCGACCAGTGGCTAAAGTGGATATTAAAATGCCGGAGGAGTTTTTGCAGCGTGTTTCACGGCTTGGCTCGAACTTTGACCCTGTGGCAGAAAAGGTGCTTGAAGCCGGGGGCGAGATTGTTCTTGCCAAGGCACAAAGTAACCTTTCTTCCGTAGTCGGAAACGGTACAAAATATGAGTCCCGTTCCACGGGAGAACTGGAGTCGGCACTTGGTATGTCCTCTGTGAAGATGGATAAGAACGGCAATCACAACATCAAGGTTGGCTTTGCAGAACCTCGCCGTGATGGTATCAGCAACGCAAAACTCGCCAATATCATCGAATATGGCAAACACGGTCAGCCAGCCAAACCTTTTATGAAACCCGCAAAAACTGCATCCCGTGCTGCCTGTATCAGTGCCATGCAGGATAAATTCGAAGAGGAGGTCAGAAAGCTGTGAGTGTACTTTCAGATATCAATACGGCTCTGGAGCCTTTGGGCATTCCACTGGAAACAGGTGTCTTTAAGGATGATGCGCCGGAGAAATATATCGTAATCGTGCCTATGGCAGACAGCTTTGCACTTCATGCGGATAACGCTCCCGGATGCGATATACAGGAGGCACGAATTTCCCTGTATGCCAAAGGCAGTTATACCAAAGAGAAAAACGCAATCGTCCGTGCCATGCTTGGTGCGGATTTTACCATAACTGACCGAAGATACATCGGTTATGAAACAGAAACAGGCTACTTCCATTACAACGTGGATGTGGCAAAACATTATGAAATGGAGGAATAATCAATGGCTACTATTGGTCTTGACAAACTGTATTATGCCAAAATCACCGAAGATGAGAACGGCAACGAAACCTATGCATCTCCGGTACAGTTGGCAAAGGCAATGACCGCTGATTTGTCGGTGGAACTTGCAGAAGCAACCCTTTATGCCGATGACGGAGCATCGGAAATCGTGAAGGAATTTAAGTCAGGCACCCTTTCCTTGGGTGTGGATGATATCGGCGCTTCTACGGCATCCGACCTTACAGGCGCTACCATCGATGCCAACGGTGTCGTGGTTTCCACAAGTGAGGACGGCGGTGAGCCTGTGGCTGTGGGATTTAGAGCAAAGAAATCCAACGGCAAGTACAAGTATTACTGGCTCTATCGTGTGAAGTTCGGTATCCCTGCCACAAACCTTGCTACCAAGGGTGACAGCATTACCTTCTCTACGCCTACCATCGAGGGTACTATCTTGCGTCGTAACAAAGTGGACGGACAGAACAAGCACCCTTGGAAGGCAGAGGTCACAGAGGGCGATTCTGCTGTTGCAGCAGATATCATCACAAACTGGTATCAGGAAGTATATGAACCTTCCTATGCTACCGAGGCTGCGGAATAAGGAGGATATGGCACATGGATAATGAACGCTCTGCAATTATCAATATCGGTGGTGACGAGTACGAACTGCTTTTGACCACCAAGGCAACCAAGGAAATCGCAGGACGCTACGGCGGTCTTGAGAACCTTGGCGATAAGCTGATGAAATCCGAGAACTTCGAGATGGCTATCGGCGAAATCGTGTGGCTGATTACGCTGCTTGCCAATCAGTCCATCCTTGTCCACAATCTGAAGAACAAGGAAAACAAAAAGGATGTCCTTACAGAGGAAATGGTGGAACTTCTGACCACTCCTGTTGATTTGGCGGCATACAAGACCGCTATCACAGAGGCTTTGTATAAGGGTACCAAGAGAAATGTGGTCAGTGAGGCTGACTCAAAAAACGTGGCGGTCGAGTAAGTGACGATGAGTTATTTACTCGACTTTTATATTACGGCATTGCCCATCTTCATCTGACCCAGGATGAGGTGTGGCTGATGCCGTTTGGTCTGCTCCTGGATTTATGGGAGTGCCACAAACAGTATAACGGGCTTGCAAAGCCTGTAAGGGAATATTTCATTGATGACATTATTCCTGCCGGAATCTGATGAAGGAGGTGGTTTGAAGTGGCAGATGATTTTGGCTTAAAAATCGGTCTTGAGGGCGAAAAAGAATTCAAGAAGGCACTGTCCGAAATCAATCAGTCCTTCAAGGTTCTCGGCTCGGAAATGAAGGTCGTACAGTCACAGTTCGACAAAAATGACAATTCCGTAGAAGCACTTACGGCAAGAAACCAGGTGCTGAATAAGGAAATCGAGGCACAAAAGCAGAAAATCGAAACGCTCCGTTCTGCCCTTGCCAATGCCTCCGAGTCCTTCGGTGAAAATGACCGCAGAACACAGGCGTGGCAGATTCAGCTTAACAATGCTACGGCAGCGCTCAATGATATGGAGCGTGAACTTGACCGTAACAATACGGCTCTTGATGAGGCGGAGCATGAGATGGACGATGCCGCCGATGCTGCGGATGATCTGGAAGAAGAACTGGATGATGCCGGGGATGCTGCTGATGACTCCGAGGGCAAGTTCTCTAAACTCGGTTCTACACTGAAAACTGTGGGTGTGGCAATGGGAGCGGTGGTCACGG
>ULXT01006141.1_pt1 | contig 19597 bp, 11 predicted proteins | sample 1961571 | NCBI WGS metagenome assembly ULXT01 (sample SAMEA4835846, study PRJEB28245) | human gut metagenome | biome: gut microbiome; material: fecal sample | place: Denmark | collected 2008
GCTTAAAGATTGAAAGTCCTGCAGTTTTGCGGGACTTTTTTTATTTCTCTATGCTCTTGTTTGTATACAAAAATGCGCTATCAGACCTTCACAGGCGGATAGCGCAAGCTACAATACAAAATACAAATACAACTAAACGAGATTTTGTGCTAAAAATTAAAGCATTCAAAGATATGAATAAAAATTATCTTTTGTTCATGTTTGCTTTAAATTTTAATTATCCTTAATATTCAGACTATTCCCTGAGCCATCATGGCGTGAGCCACTTTCATAAATCCGGCAATGTTTGCACCCTTCACATAATTGATGTATCCATCGCTTTCCTTACCGTATTTCACGCATTGTTCATGAATGTTGTGCATAATCAGATGAAGCTTTTCATCTACTTCCTGAGCAGTCCAGCTCAAATGCATGGCGTTCTGACTCATCTCAAGACCGGAAGTAGCTACACCACCTGCATTGACAGCCTTTCCAGGAGCATACATCATCTTATGTTCGATGAATGCGTCAATAGCTTCCGGTGTACATCCCATGTTGGAAATTTCTCCTACGCAGAGCACCTGGTTCTTGATCAGGTTCTGTGCATCCTCGCCGTTTAATTCGTTCTGAGTAGCACATGGCAGTGCGATGTCTACTTTTACTTCCCACGGACGACGTCCCGGTACGAAAGTAGCTCCAGGGAATTTTTCAGCGTATGGAGCCACGATGTCGTTACCCGATGCACGCAGTTCGAGCATATAGTCAATCTTTTCTCCGCTGATACCTTCCGGGTCATAAATATAACCGTCCGGTCCGGAGATGGTAACTACCTTCGCTCCCAATTGAGTAGCTTTGGTAGCAGCTCCCCATGCCACATTACCGAATCCAGAGATGGCTACCGTCTTTCCTTTTATTTCGATACCCTTTTCATCGAGCATGTGTTTTACGAAATACAAGCCGCCGAAGCCTGTAGCTTCCGGACGAATCAGTGAACCTCCGAATTCCAGTCCTTTGCCGGTAAACGTACCTGTAAATTCGCGGGTCAGTTTCTTGTACATGCCGAACATGTAACCTACTTCACGTCCGCCTACACCAATATCACCAGCCGGAACATCCATATCCGGTCCTAAATGACGCCACAATTCCAGCATGAAAGCCTGGCAGAAGCGCATGATTTCTGCATTACTCTTGCCACGTGGAGAGAAATCAGAACCACCTTTACCGCCACCCATCGGTAGGGTAGTCAAGGCATTCTTGAATGTCTGTTCAAATCCTAAGAATTTCAAGATAGACAAGTTCACGGAAGCGTGGAAACGGATACCTCCCTTGTACGGGCCAATGGCATTGTTAAACTGTACGCGATAGCCTAGGTTTGTCTGCACTTCACCTTTGTCGTCTACCCATGTCACACGGAATGTGAAGATACGATCCGGTTCTACCAGTCGTTCAATGATTTTTGCCTTTTCAAATTCGGGGTGTTGATTGTAAATATCTTCGATAGAAAGCAATACTTCCCTGACTGCCTGAAGGTACTCAGATTCACCTGGATGCTTGGTTTCCAGTGATGACATGATTTTGTTAATGTCCATAATCAAATAATTTAAGGTCTGACAAAATGAAATATTTTGTATATGCAAAGATAGAAAATTACCTGTATCATCAAAGAGTTTTACCCGAAAATTTGAACTCTAGGTTGAATTTTGTTAGTTTTTTACCAACTCTCAAGAAAGATTTGCAAAAATCGTGTGAAATTCCGAATTTTGTTTCTGTAATATAAGCTTTAAAAGAAGATACCATGCTTACCAAACTAAGAATTAAACTCCGTCAGCTTTATTTCAAGGATACGCAGTTTGCCAACCTGATGACAAAGCGTATATTTAACGTATTGTTGGTGGCCAATCCTTACGATGCGTTCATGCTGGAAGATGACGGCCGCATTGACGAAAAGATTTTCAATGAATATATGAACCTGAGTTTGCGCTATCCTCCTCGTTTCACGCAGGTCTCTACGGCAGAAGAAACCTGGGAACAGTTGCGCAACACCATGTTCGACCTGGTTATCTGTATGCCGGGCTCTGACAATAGCGATACCTTCGACATTGCCCGCGATATTAAAAAGGAATATCCGCATCTTCCGCTGGTGGTATTGACACCTTTCTCGCATGGCATCAAGGAACGAATGGAACATGAAGACCTGAGCATCTTCGAGTATGTGTTCTGCTGGTTGGGAAATACCGACCTGCTGGTGTCCATCATTAAGCTGATAGAAGACAAGATGAACCTGGAGCATGACATCAAGGAAGTCGGCGTACAGATGATCATGTTGGTGGAAGATTCCATCCGCTTCTATTCCTCCGTATTGCCCAACCTCTATAAGTTTGTTCTCCGCCAGAGCCAGGAGTTTGCTACAGAAGCTTTGAACGAGCACCAGCGTACCCTTCGTATGCGTGGGCGTCCTAAAATCGTATTGGCCCGTTCTTACGAAGAAGCCACGGAACTATATAATAAGTACCAGAATAACGTGCTTGGTATTATTTCTGATGCCCGTTTCCCTCACGGGGGTGTCAATGACCCGCAGGCTGGTGTAACCCTGCTGCGTGAAGTCCGCAAACGCGATCCGTTTATACCTCTTATTCTTCAGTCGGCTGAGGAAAGCAATCGCTGCTATGCACCGGAGTTGGATGCCGTATTCATTGATAAGAACTCCAAGAAGATGAATATCGACCTTCGTGAGGCGGTGTCAGACAACTTTGGTTTTGGTGACTTTATTTTCCGTGACCCTCATACCATGAAAGAAGTGGCCCGTATTCATAACCTGAAGGAACTGCAAAATGTGATATTTGCCATTCCTGCCGAATCTTTCCTTTATCATATCAGCCGCAACCATATTTCGCGCTGGCTGTATTCGCGTGCCATCTTCCCGGTAGCCGAATTCTTGAAGCAGATTACGTGGGAATCTCTTCAGGACATTGATGCACACCGACAGATTATTTTCGAAGCCATCGTGAAATACCGCAAGATGAAGAATCAGGGAGTGGTAGCCGTGTTCCAGCGCGACCGCTTCGACCGTTATTCCAATTTTGCCCGTATCGGTGATGGTTCGTTGGGAGGAAAGGGACGCGGCCTGGCTTTCATAGACAACATGGTAAAACGCCATACAGAGTTCGATGAGTTTGAGAATGCCTCCGTCATGATTCCGAAAACCGTAGTCCTCTGTACCGATATATTCGACGAGTTCATGGACTCCAACCAGTTGTACCAGATAGCCTTGAGCGATGCGGCCGACGACGTGATTCTCCGTGCCTTCCTTCGTGCCAAGTTGCCCGACCGGCTGGTAGAGGATTTCTTTGCTTTCTTCGATGCGGTGAAGGCACCGATCGCCATCCGTTCCTCCAGTCTGCTGGAAGACTCCCACTACCAGCCCTTTGCCGGAATCTATTCCACTTACATGATTCCTTATCTGGACGATAAGTACGAAATGCTCCGTATGTTAGGCGATGCCATTAAGGGAGTATATGCCTCCGTATATTATAAGGATAGTAAAGCCTATATGCAGGCTACCAGCAACGTGATTGACCAGGAGAAAATGGCCGTCATCCTGCAGGAAGTAGTCGGCACCCAGTATGGCGACCGCTATTATCCGGTCATTTCCGGTGTGGCCCGTTCCATCAACTATTACCCCATCAATGACGAACTGGCCGAAGAAGGAACCGTTAGTCTGGCTTTGGGATTAGGAAAATACATTGTCGATGGTGGATTGACTTTGCGTGTATGCCCTTACCATCCTACACAAGTACTTCAGACCAGCGAAATGGAAATCGCCCTGCGTGAAACACAGACTCGCTTCTATGCCCTCGACTTGAAGAACTTAGGACAAAACTTCTCGCTCGACGATGGATTCAACCTGTTGAAGCTCCACGTAAAAGATGCTGAGGCCGACGGAGCCCTGAACTTCATAGCTTCCACTTACGATCCGTACGACATGGTGATACGCGACGGTATTTATCCTGGCGGCCGCAAGCTGATAACCTTTGCCAATATCCTTCAGCACGATGTGTTCCCGTTGGCCCGTATCCTGCAGTTGGCACAGAAATACGGTCAGGGTGAAATGCGCCGTCCGGTAGAAATCGAGTTTGCCGTCAATTTTGATGCCCGTACCAAGAGCGGCGTGTTCTATCTGTTGCAGATTCGCCCGATGATTGACGTGAAAGCCGGACTGGAGGAGGACTTGAGTGTGATTCCAGACGAAAAACTGCTGCTAAAGAGTGAAAATTCACTGGGACACGGTGTAATGGACGACATACAGGATGTGATTTATGTCAAGACTGATGGTTATTCTGCATCCAATAACCAGTTGATAGCTTACGACATTGAGAAACTCAATCGTCGTTTCCTCGATGAAGGGAAGCATTACATACTGGTTGGCCCCGGACGCTGGGGAAGCAGCGATACCTGGTTGGGCATTCCGGTGAAATGGCCCAACATTTCGGCTGCCCGCATCATCGTGGAAGCCGGACTGACCAATTACCGGGTAGACCCCAGTCAGGGAACCCACTTCTTCCAGAATCTGACTTCTTTCGGGGTGGGATACTTTACCATCAATGCCTATATGAACGACGGTATTTATAACCAGGCCTTGCTCGACAGTATGCCAGCTGTGGAAGAGACCAAATACCTGCGCTGGGTACGGTTTGAAAAACCTTTGTCCGTCAAGATGGACGGAAAGAAAAAACTCGGTGTGGTAGGGCTGCCGGAGGAGTAATTAGTTTAATACATAAAAAAACGGGATGCTTCAATCATGAGGCATCCCGTTTTTTTAATGTAGGAAATATTATAACTTGACTACCAGCTTCTTGCCTGAATAGTTTACTTTCTTGTCAGCTTTAACCATGATGATTTCTGCTGACTGCTTGCCAGGTTGCATCAGCGTGATGCGGAAGTTGCGGCGTTTCAGCATCTTCGGGAATTCACCATTGCGGTCGCTGATGGTCAGTGTGCGTGAGGCATCGTCCCAGCTGAACTTGATGGTGGAGAACATACCCTTTTCGTAGTTGTAGTTATCAAACTCGTCTTCGTAGAGTACAAATTCGCCATTGGCTCCCGGGTAAACGCAGATGTCCAGGTTATCCCATTTCTTTTCAGTAGCGTACTGTACTTTCGGACCGAGCGGAAGGATGCTTCCCGCCTTGATGTAAAGTGGCAGGATGTCAACCGGACATTCTCGCTGGATTTCCTGACCGCCTTCTACGGTTTCGTTAGTCCAGAAGTCAATCCATTGCGAACCTTTGGGCAGGTAGACTTTAACCGGAGCAGAAGCTTTCGCTATGTCGGGCACGGTAGTAACTCCCTTGTTGCCTTCTACTTTCTTGGTGTAAAGCGGTTCGGTTACCGGACATACTAAGATGTTTTTACCGAACATGTATTCATCGTCCAGCAGGATAGCTTTACGGTCGTTGGCAAAGTCCATTACCAGCGGGCGCATCATGGTGCCGTCTTCCTGTACTACTGCTCCGTCTAAGCTGTATATATAAGGTAAGAGACGGTAGCGAAGTTCAATCATACGTTTCTGTGCATCATAAGCCCAGTCACCTTCTTTACCGAAGAGGTCAATTTCATTCATCATCGGTGATGAGCAGTGGTTACGCATCAATGGCATGAAGCAGCCCCATTGGAACCAGCGTACATGCAGTTCTTGATAAGCAACGTTAGTACAGTCATTGTTGTATTCCCATCCGAAGAAGCCTCCTAAGTCGGTGTTCCAGAACGGGATACCACAAAGCGTGTAGTTCAGTCCGGCCGGAATCTGCTGGCGGAGTACATCCCAGCTTGATACCACGTCGCCACTCCAGCTCAGGGCACCGTAGTGCTGCTGACCCAGGTAACCTGAACGTGTCATCTGGAACACACGTTTATCGTCCGACACGGCACGCTGGTGTTCATAGATACCCCGGTTGTGGTCCAGCGGGAACGCATTGTGTACGGAGCGGAAAGAACCGTCGGCTGTCATCAGGTCGAAGTCGCTTTCTTTCGGGTTCAGATGGTCGGGTTCTGTAGAGTCGGTCCACCAGGCATCGATGTTCATTTTATGCAGGTGACTGAGGTAACGCCAGTACAGGTCGCGGGCATCTTTATTGAACGGATCGTAAGGATGTGCACCCGATTTCGGAGGCCATGTTTCAAATTTCAGCAAGGCTCCCATCTTGTCCAGTTCCTTGAACTGGTCGGTCCATGGTCCGAAGCTGGCCCATACGGAAATCATCAGGTGCGCATTGTTCTTATGTACGTATTCCACCATTTCTTCCGGGCTTTTGAAGCGAGGTTTCGGATAGCGTGCATTCTTGTCTTCTCCATTCGGAAGGTAGCGAAGCGCTTCCTTGTCGTCCATCTTGTTGATGTAGCGTGGATTCACGAATTTCATGGCATTCCAGTTGGAATCACATCCCCAGTACTGCCAGTCCTGTACGATACCATCCAGCGGAATCTGAAGTTTGCGGTATTTGTCGAGTACGCCGCACAGTTCGTCCGGACTCTTGTAGCGTTCGCGGCACTGCCAGTAACCCATGGTCCAGAGCGGGAACATGGTAGCCTTTCCGGTCAGGTCACGGATGCAGGCGATTACGCCATCCTGTGTGCCGTCTTCGTACAAGAAATAATAATCGGAGCAAAGTCCTACCTGTGAAGAGAAGGAAGTTGCATACGGCGTATCGCTGAAGTCAGAGATACCTGGATTATCCCAGTACACGCCATATCCTTTTTCAGATGTGAAATAGGGGATACAGATATTGGTATTGCCGTTTGACAGGTGAATTTGCTGGTTGCGGTGGTTCATGGCTCCGCTCTGGCGTTGTCCTAATCCGTAGATAGCTTCTTCCGGTTCAAGGCTGAATGCCTGGCTGACGGTAAATGCGTCACGGTTTACGTCCTTGCGCGGAATGAAGTTGGTACCTTCCACTTTTTCCTTTAACAGTGTTTCCCCTTTCAGGTCGGTATAAGTCACCTTTCCGGTAACCACGTCGAGTGTCACTGTCATTTTTCCGGAAGTCATGCTTACCGTATTTCCATTTTGCTTGTAGGAAATCTCTACCTTTTCGGGAGTCTTGATGACCGGATAACTTTTCTTTTCGGGCATTTCAGCCGAAGGATACTTTACGATGCGCACAATGGAAGGAGAGTAGAAAATCACCTCCCCGTTCAATGTGGGTTGTGCAGTCTGAAACTTTCCTCCTTGAGCTGTTTTTTCAAAAGTTTGCCCGAAGGAAGACAGGCAAGATGCCAGTGCAGTTAGGAATAAAATCTCTTTTCTCATTTTTATCAGATTGTTTTTACATACAAAGGTTGATGGTTCAAATGTAAAGAGATTCTTTGTAGAGCAGGAGAACAGAATGCGCCAAAGAGCGGTATGAAATGCTTCAGAAAGGGGTCTGATTCATTTTTACCCCTCTTTTGATTCAGATGTATCCCCTTTTCCCTGCTGTTTCTGAAACTCGCTGGGGGTCATTCCATATTCTTCCTTGAAGCAGGAAGTAAAATATTTCCGGTTGTAATAGCCTAATGCCAGGGCCACTTCGTTCACGGTGGTATGAGGATCTTTCAACATGCGGCAGGCATGTTGCATCTTCACGCGACGGATGTACTCTAATGGAGTAAGCCCCGTAATGGCCTTGAGCTTGCGGGTCAATGTAGAGCGTGACATGTTGACTTTTTCTGCCAGATGCTGTACGTCAAAGTCGGCTTCACTCAGGCTTTCTTCCACGGCTTTCAGGATATTTCCTAACAGAATTTCATCCAGTTTGGCAAATTCCATTTCTGAAATACGGACTTCAGTTTGCGGAACAGGCTTTTCATCCAGGTAGGAACGCATTTTCATCAATTCCGCGCTGTCGGCATACAGTTCTTCATTTTTCAGCTTCATCCGGCGGAGGTAGAAACGAAGTCCGACAAAGATTCCGGCTATCACTACCAATATATAGAAGGTAATGGCCCACCTCGTCTGGTAGAAGGCCGGCAGACGCTCAATGTGAAGCCGTGTGATTTTTTCACTCCATATTCCATACCCGTCGGTTGCTTTCACTTCGAATACGTAGTTTCCGTGGGGCAGGTGTTTGTAACTGACGGTGTGTTGCCCTACGGTGGTGTAGTTCCATTCTTTATCCAGTCCGGCCAGACGATAAGCATAACGTATTTTGCGGGCATTCAGGTAGTCGAGCGAAGAAAAATGAATGTCCAGATCATATTCGTCCGGCTGAAGTGTCAGAGAATTTCCGTTCGCTATGAGTTTGCCCATGACGTACACTCCGGTGATAAATGTCGGAATGTTCTTGCTGTCCTGATCAAGCCGGGCAGAAGGAGTTACCGCACAAATTCCCGGGATACCTCCGAAATAGATTCGTCCGTCATCTCCCTTGCAGATGGCTGTTGGGATGAACCGGCGGAGCAGCATGGAATTGTCGGTCGTAAGATAAATGGAGAACGAATGATTCTTCGGGTTATACTCAATCAGTTTCTGGTTGGTATCTATCCACAGATGGCCGTACACATCGAACTCCAGCTGGTTGACAATGTTTCCGTTCAGTCCGCACAGTCGGGTGTGGTCAGTCAGTTTTCCGGTCTGCAGGTTCAGGGAGTATACCCCTCCTTCCTGCGTGCCCATCCAGATGAGGCTGTCTTCCTGCATGCTTAGGGAAGTAATGGAGAGAGGAGAGTGGATTTTTTCCCAATGTCCTTTCTTTTGTAGCTTGTAGAGTCCTTTATTGCTTGTTCCAATCCATAGGTTCCCTTGTTTTCCTTCTTTTATACAGCTTACCTGCCCCAGTGTATCACAGATTGTGTGGCATGCATTGTCGTGCAATGAAAAGGCATATAACCCTTGGTTAGTTCCAGCCCACAGGGTCCCCTCGCGGTCTTCGTAAGTCTGTGTAAAGTGCGATTTAGGTCTGTCTGCCGGGAGTTTCAATGTACGTACATGCTTCATTTGCATCCCTTTTCTGCCGAATTCATAAATTATCTGCTTTCCTTCGGGCACTATCCATACATTGTGTTCTCTCTGGGATTTCGACATGTGCTTGATGGCTCCCAATGAAAGCTGGGAAAGGGCTTGGAAATCATTGTGGAAGGTCACCTTGTCATGAATCAGGTCATACAACCCCAATCCGATGCGTTCTTGCGAAATCCACATTTTTCCTTCGCCCGCATCACTCAGTGACATGATGGCTGGCTGGAAGATGATACGTTTCTGCAGGGCTGGCAGGCTGTATTCCTCGGGTGCATTTTCAGAAAAATGTACGATGAAACTTTTGCCATCGAAGGATGCCACCCACAGGTTCTCTTCTTTGTCTTTATAAATTTCGTTCAGCATTCCCCCATAAATGGGCGGCAGCCGGAAGTCTGTTTGCTGTAGGCTATGGTGTGTGGCATCATAGCGCATAGACACCAGCGAAGTCATGGTGGTCATCCAAAGGTCATTATTACGGTCTTGTGTCAGATAAAGCACACATCCGTCTTTCTTTTCTGCGGGGTTGACGGGAAGTGAAAAATTAGTATATAAAGAATCTTTAGGGGCAGACGGATTGAACAGTAATACTCCGTCAGAGTAAGTCCCTACCCAAAAATAGTTGTGTGTGCGGTCTTGTATGATACACGTCAGATTGCGTGAGGGAGGTGGAGGAGCGAACTGGGTGAAAGTATCAAGTTTGGCATCGTATTGGTAAATGCCTTCCCGTCCTATGGTAATCAAAATCTGTTTTTGCCGGGTTTCACAGAATCCGGCCACCCACGAGGGGGCTTCCTTATGGTCGTATAGCAGATGTGTTTTTTTTAGCCTGCCTGTTGGGGCGTATCTTAGCAGCTTGTTGCTTGTAGCTATCCATAAATCCCCGTCGGAGGTTTTCCATATATTGTTGATAAAACTTCTTTGCAGTATTTCAGGGCTCAGCGAAGTGATTTGCCTGTTTGCCTTATCAAGAATATAGGCTCCATGGTCGGTGCCAAACCAGATTTTTCCCGGTTCTCCTTCGGCAATGCACTGGATGGTATTGTCATTCAGCAGTCCCGGCGTATTGATGTCGGAACGGATGACGCTAATCTGGTATCCGTCGTCGCAGCAAAGACCGTTCACCGTGCCATACCACATCAGCCCTTCGCTGTCCTGAAAAATGCGGTGTATGGCACTGACTGGAAGCTGGGGCAGAGAAGGCACGGGAGTAATCCGGATATTAGAAGCGGCTTGTAAGGTAATTTCTATCAGACTGAAAATGAGTAAAAAACAATATCTTTTCATGGGCTTTTTCAGGACGCAAAAAAACGCAAGTGCATTTGCTCTAAAACGTAAGTACGTTTTGATTGAAACGCAAGGACGTTTTACCTAAAACACAAGTGCGTTTTAATCCAAACGCTTTGGCGTTTTCCTTTAAACGCAAGTGCGTTTTTTCGGGTTAGTTTTATCCATTGTTCCGGTATTCTAACGGACTCATTCCTACATAACGTTTGAAGTATTTCCCGAAGAACGATACATTGGCAAAATTCAGTGAGTCGGAAATGTTCTGGATGGAAAGCTGGGAAGACTTCAATTGCGATTTGGCATCCATGATGACCATGGACGAAATGATGTCCACACAGGTTTTTCCCGTAATCTGCTTCACGGTAGTGCAAAGATGGGCATGCGTAATCTGTAGCTTTTCGGCATACCAGGCTACGTTTCGTGTCTGGTTGTAATGCTGCATGACCAGCTGGGCAAAGTTACGGCAAATCAGTTCACTTTTTGATAACGGATGCACTTCGTCGGTCTTGTTCCGGTAAAGCATGGATATACCTTTATGTATGTCGGCATACAGATTGGTCGCAATTTCCGGTCTGATTTTTTCCGGAAGGAATTCATACATCTTGATAAGCAGCTGCATGTACTCCTCCATCATCTTGGCACCTTCCGGTTTTAGACCGATAACCGGACGCCCTAATGTGAGGTACATCGTGTCCAGAAAGGAATGCGACTGCAGGTTGTGTTCCATAAACTGAGAAGAGAATCCTCCGAAGTAGATGTTCAGGTCTCCCTTGATGTCGTTTATCTGAAAAATACTTCCTGGGGTAAGTACGATAAAGTCGTTGGGCTCTACTGTTATCTTGTTGAGATTGACCGAGGCTTCCACTTCTCCGGAAGTACAAAGTACGAAAATTTCGCATTTCAGGCGCACCGGATAGTTTCTGTACAGCCCTAACAGCTCTTTGCTGATGCCGGTACCTACCAGCCATTCTTCGGGCAGGTCTATTTTAGGTAATTCTTTTTCCATTTTGTCCTGTTTTTGACAAAGATAACCAAAAACGCAATAAAAGCGAATGTACGTCCGATGAATTCTTATACCTCCATCTGCTGTATAACATACTATCTTAAAAATTGACTATTTATTCATGCGTAAATAGGTGGGTTTGCTTTAATTATCAGGGGTATTAGGGCATTTCCTTGAGCAGGTACTAAAAAATCAGCCAAAAATAAAAAAAAAAGACCTTGTGAGGGTTGGGAAATTGGTGTTATTTTGCACACTGAAAAATACAATGTACAAATGAAGATAAAAGGTTATTTAAAGGTTTCTTTGTTGCTGGTGTCGCTGGCTTTCCTTGGAAGCTGCCGCAGTGAAAAAGAACAAGAGGGTTTTTCAGAAACAGGCAGTGTGATGATTGATTTGTCGTCTGAACTGTCTTATCACAGTCGTGCGATAGACCAAAGTGCCTATCAGAATACAGACAATTATAAGGTATCCTTGTATAAAGGTGAAGAAGCTGTGTACACGGACAAGCTTTACAAGGACTTGGAAGTGGAACAGAAAGTTGATTTTGGAGTACCTTATACAGTGACGGCTTATTATGGGGAAGATGTAGCCGCAGGGTATGATCAGCTTTATGTGAAAGGCAGTCAGACTTTCTCGGTGGCTCAGGGAGACAAGAAAACGATTTCTATCACTTGCAAGCCTGCCAATGCAAAAATGTCCGTAGTATATAAAGGTAATGATGATACGGATACATTCGAAGATTATTTCCAAGATTGTACAGTGTCAATCAAAACTTCGTATATGGACAATGCGTGGACCATGAACAAGTCGGATGTGGGGAAGGAACTATATTTGAAAACAGGTGATGAAGGTACGAAATGTACGTTGACATTTGCTTTGACAGACAAAGAGGGAAATCCTGTCACAGTAGACGGCTTTGAATCTACGAAAGAAATTGATTTGAAGCCTTGCTATGCTTATACCTTGACCATTAAACCGAAGGGAACCGATGTACCGGGAGGTAAATTCGGTTTGACCGTAACGGTGGATGATGGAGTGACTGAAAAGGATGTAACAGTAAATATTCCGGGAGAATATATCCCAGGTTCAAATTAAAAGGAAAAAATATGAAAAGATATAAGAGTTTAATTGGCTTATTGGCACTGGTAATCGGCCTTTCATCTTGCGAGATGCGTGATGAAATTTTAGGTAAAGGTCAGGTTGGCCCCAACGACGGTGTGTTGGAGCTGGATTTGTCTTCTGTTTACAATGGCGTAAAAATCAGCCGTGCGGATGCGACTGTAGATAATGGAACTACGACGGGTAATTTTGCTGATAAAGACATAAATACAGATGATTATACATTGGTAGTGACGAATACGTCTACCCAGGAAGAAGTGGCCAAAGGTACGGTCAGTGAATTGAAAAATCAGGATGGCAAGATTCTGATTCCTTTGGAAGAGGGTGATTATACGGTAGAAGCTTATAATTATGAAGGAGAAAACGTGACGGTTTCTGAACGTCCTTTCTTCAAAGGTGAACAGACTTTTTCTGTGAAAAAAGGTGTTTCTACGGCCGTAAGTTTATCTTGTAAACTGGCTTGTGTGGAACTGGAAATGGGGGTAACTTCTTCTTTTACAGAAGCCTTTAAGGATGATTATGAGATTACGGTAGATAATGGAAATGGGGCTACTCAGGTATTTGATAAAGACAATTTGGGTAAAAAATATTATTTCAAAACACCGGCTCAACAGAATCATTTGACTGTTTCGGTAAAAGCCACTTCTGTGGAGGGTAATTTTATTGAATTGAATGCCACGGTACAGAAACCGGCTGATGCGGAAGGTAACTCGGATTTGGCTGATGGAGACTCTTTTGTCATTAATCTGACAGAAGAAGGTGCTACGGATTCTTATCTTTCTATTGGTTTGCAAGTGGATTTGACCTTTACGGAAGTGGGAGAAACTATTGAAATCCCGGTGGAAAACATTACTTATGACGGACCGGAGGTGCCGGATGCTGGTGGAGAAGAAGGAACGGAAGAGCCGGAGCAACCGGAAGGTCAAAGTACGCTGACAGTTACGGGTATTCCTGAAACGTATAATTTAACTACGACGGATACAGTTCCTACCATTAAAGTAGATATGGCTTCTGAAAAAGGTATTAAGTCATTGGTTGTGACAATTAAGAGTGATAACTCAATGTTCCCAACCTTATTGAGTGGTTTGGATTTGAAGGAACCGTTTGATTTGTGTAATTTGGAAGATAGACCTACAGCAAAAAGTCAGTTACTAAATTTAGGGTTGATTTCGGAAGATGTATATGCACAATTGCATGCCGGAACTTTGACTTCTTATACATTTGAAGTCACCTCTTTGGTTGCTTTGCTTCCTCAAACGGGACTTACTGGCTCTCATGAATTTAAATTGACCATCTCAGATGGTAATGAAACAAAAGAGGGAGCTTTAACGGTAAATGTAACAGAATAATTTCCTGCTACGTAGTTCTATTAAAGAAAAACAGAAATAAATGAAAATAAATATATTAGTTACAAGTTTGTTTCTTCTGGCAGGATTAGTTTCTTCCTGTCAGTCAGAAATAGAAGAAGGCGAGGGATATGGTTATCTCCAGTTGTCTTCTGTGGACGTCAATAAAAATGTGACGACGCGTGCCGATGTGACCAGTTCGGAAGCGATTGCCGTAGATATATTGGATGCTTCAGCCGCAGTGGTAAAGCATGCCGACAATTGGACCGAGTTGAACAATGTATTGTTGCCGGTAGCCACTTATACTATCAAAGCCTATTCAGCTGATAAAGATAAGGAGGCACAAGGCTTTGAGGCTGCTCCTTATTACGAAGGACAGGAAGAGGTAGCCATTGAAGCAAATAAAGCCAAGGCTGTGGAAATTACGTGTAAATTGGCTCAGGCAATGGTTTCAGTAAACTGTTCAGAAAGCTTTAAAACAGCTTTTAGTGATTATGCTTGTTCGATTGAGGGAACAGATTTGAGTATTCCTTTCGTAAAAGATGAAACACGTGCCGCTTATGTAAAGGCAGGCCAACCTTTGACGGTGAAAGTGGATTTCAATAATGGAAAATCTTTCACGCAGCAGATTACCGCAAAGGCAGAAGCGGCTTATTATTATAAGGTGAATTTGGACGTTACAGAAGGAAATGCTTCATTTGATATTACAGTTGATCAGACCATTCATCAATATGATGTTACGGTAAAAGTACCTACAAAGCAGGATAATCCTGATTTGAAAACAGCTGATATCAGACTGGATGTGTCTAAAGTGTGGGGACAGTTTGCTTATTTGTCGGGTGCTTGTAATTTGGAAGAAATCACCTCGCCGGTACAGTTCCGTTATAAAAAGAAAGCTGATTCGGATTGGATTACAGTAGATGCAGTTCAGGAAGAAGCTACAAAGAATTATTCAGCTAAAGTTTCTCCGCTGGATTTCGGAACAGAGTATGAATATTATATTTTGTGTGGAGATAAGACAGGTGAGACTTGTAGCTTTACTACGGAAACCTCTGTGGAGATTCCTAATTTGAATTTTAATACTTGGACATTAGGAAAAGGAGGAATATTAGGCAATAAGGATTGTTGGTTCCCGAATGGGGATAAGGCTAATAGTTACTGGGCTACAGGTAATGATGGAGTGGTGACATTAGGAAGTTCGAACTCTATTCCAGTAGAAGATGGACGTGATGGATATTCAGTGAAACTTTCTACTATTTCTATAGCAATGGTAGGATATGCTGCTGGTAATTTGTTTATAGGTGAATATTCCACAAGTATGTCAGATCCAGCTAGCAGTGTGAAATTTGGTAGACCGTATTCAGGTGCACGTCCGGTAAAACTTTCTGGGTGGTATAAATATTCTCCTGGTGCCACAATGAGAACGGGTGGTAAAATTCCAGCTGACCGTACATTGACTTCGGATGAATGCGAAATTTACGTAAAACTTTGGGCTGGAGAGACATTGATTGGTGAAGGAAGCTTTGTAGATAACAAGAACGTATCAGAATATACAAAATTTGAATGTCCTATCAATTATGTAGACCCAACCAAACGTCCAGATAAAATCACTATTGTAGCTACCTCAAGCCGTTACGGAGGTGAGTTTGAGGGATCAAAGGTGGTTGGTCAGTTAGCCGAAGGCAGTACCCTTTGGGTAGATGATTTTGAATTGTCATACTATTAATATTTTGCATGAAGAAATATTTGATTCTATTTTTAACTTTTTTGTGCGTCACTTCGGTGTACGCACGAAAAAGTTATGACCGTAATATAAAGCCTTCTCTTTTTGTGCCGAAAGGTTCCTGGATGGGAGGGGTAACTTTCTCCTATATGGAATTGACGGGAGATAACTATAAGTTTTTAATTTTGAACGACATTAACGGTGAAGGCTATACTTTCAAAGTGAGTCCGTATGCGGGCTATTTTTTTCGGGATAACATGGCGGCGGGTGTCCGTCTGAATTATAATCGTACCTATGCGGATATAGGAAATATCAATCTTGATTTGGGAGACGATTTGTCGTTCGACATCAGTGATTACAAGTATCTGGAACATGAATATACGGCTTCCGGTTTCTTGCGGACGTATATGGGACTGGGAAACAGCAAGGTTTTCGGTTTCTTCAATGAACTGCGCCTGACTTATGGGTATGGTGAAGGAAAGACGTTGGATGGAGTCGATCAGAAAGCGACAGGAACTTATCAGACCACACACAGCTTGCAGATTGGTGCGGCTCCGGGCTTGACAGCTTTTGTGACCAACAACATGGCGGTGGAAGTGTCCATCAATGTGGTAGGACTGAAATTCAAGTGGGCGGAACAGGTAACCAATCAGGTAGAACGTGGTTCGTACCGTCAGAGTTCAGCGGACTTTAAGATTAATATATTTTCGATAAACATCGGTATTTGTTCCTATTTTTAAATTGACAGATTATGCTTGTAAAAGCCTTGAAATATAGTTTTATTTCTTTCTTATTACTGAACTTGTCTTCTTGTATTGAGAATGACATCCCTTATCCATATATTGAAGGAGTGATTCAGGAAATTCAAGTGGAAGGGATGCAGGGAGAAGCCGTGTTCAATAATCAGGCACGCACCATTGAACTGACCATTGGTGAAGATGCTTTTATAGACAGTTTGCCGATTACAAAATTGGTGGCTAATGCAGAAGCTTTGATTTATCCGGATTCAACGGCCTGTATCAGGCCTTCCGGTTTTCCAGATTTCAGCTTTTCTTCCTTGGATGAATTGCCGGCCAATGCCAATACGGCGGTCGACTTTACCAATCCGGTGGATGTCTTGCTGAAAACCTATCAGGATTATTGGTGGAAGATTACAGTAAAACAGAACATTGAACGTACGATAGAAGTGGAGAACCAGTCGGGTACGGCTCCTTTGCTGGACTTGAATACCCATGTGGCCATTATCTATGTGACGGAGGATGCGGATTACCGGAATATTAAAATCAATAAACTGAACCTGGAAGGCTCGAAAACCAAATTGATTCCTTCGCCCGATACCATCACGGATTTTACTCGTCCCCGTGTGTTTCAGGCGTATCGGAACGGACGATACATTTGTGACTGGACGGTGGATGTGCAGAAGTCTTCCGTACCTGCTTCGGTGGAAAGCGTGAATGCATGGGCTACGAAAGCTTATATAAGCGGCAGTTTCCGTGCGGGCACTACCTTGTCGGTAGAGTATCGTGTACAGGGAGAAGAGGAATGGACTGCGTTGGATGCGGCTTCCATAACAACCACTGGAACACGGTCGTATTCGGCTACGCTGACCGGATTGACCAATGGCACCAATTATGAGGTGCGTGCGCTGGCGGATGGAAACAGCGGTGAAACTTTCTCTTTCCAGACCGAAACTATCGTGACAATTCCGAATATGAATTTTGATACGTGGACGCAGAGCGGAAAAACGTGGTATCCGAATCCGGTGGCCAACAATTTGGATGATGCACAGGCCTATTGGGCGACCGGAAATGAAGGAGTGACCATTTATAAGGAATCGAGTACGGTACCTGTGACAGGCAGTGATGCATATCGTGGAACTTCTGCCAAATTATATACCTATGGTGATATCCTTTTGGTAGGAGCAGCTGCGGGTAATCTTTTTATAGGTACTTATAAGACGAATATGGGAACACCCGAATCAAGTCCTTCTTTTGGACGTCCGTACTCGGGGGCACGTCCCACGAAGTTAAGCGGATATTACAAGTACAAATCCATGCCTATCACTTACAATGGGACGGTTCCGGGAAATTTGAAGAATGACCAATGTCAAATTTACTTGCGGCTGTGGAATTCTGCCGATCAGGAAATTGCTTATGGAGAATTTACGGGCAGTGAGACGGTAACGGAATACCAGAAATTTGAGTTTGACATTAACTATACGGATACAATCTCTAAGCCTGCCAAAATTACGATTGTGGCTACTTCCAGCAAATACGGAGGGGAGTTTGATGCAAACGGTAAAAAGGTTATTGGTCAGGTAGGTGACGGTAGCACATTGTGGGTAGATGAATTTGAATTGAGTTATGAATAAAGGAAGAGATAAAAATATGAGATGGTTTAGTAGCCTTTTATTATTGTTGTGTGGAATGTGGCTGGGAGGCTGTCAGCAGGAAGACGATTTTCGCTCCTCTGCTCAGACAGGTTTCCAGATTACTTTGACAGATGAAGCAGACCAGGCTTATTCACGTAAGACCCCTGCTGAATTATTACCTGCTGGATTATTAGATGGTTCGATGATATCCAAGTTCCGGTTGCGTGTGGTAGATGTGGATACGAAGAAAGTGGCTTATGTTGGAAAATGTGCGGAATCGGTCTTGGTGAAAGAAGGTACATACAATCTGACGGCCACTTATGGAGACAATCCGGTCATTGCATTGGATGCTCCTTATTATGTGGGTACGTTGGAGAATCAGCAAGTGGTGACCGGGCAAATGACTTCGGCCTCTATTACGTGTTCGGTGGCTAATGCATTGCTTTCGGTAAACTATAATAAAGAAAGTTTGAAAAAAGCCTATGAAGACTATTCGGTGACGGTTTCTGTAGGCGACCAATCTGTCGAGATTGATGCAACAGGGAAACAGAGTGCCTATTTTCAGGCAGACTCTACTGTTCAATTGGTTTTCCATGGACATTTGGCAGGGACAGGGAAAGAAGTATCGTATGATATACCGGAACCTGTTAATCCGGAAAAGCCTGATTGGAAACCATTTACCAAAATCCCTGCGAGAACACATGTGAAAATTACGCTGGGTACGGATACAATTTCATCGGGTGTCGGCATTTCTGTGGAAAAGGTGGAGGTATCTAAAGTATCTGTCACCGAAACGTTACCTTTGGAATTCTTGCCGAAGCCTAAGCTGGAATCGGCAGATTTCGTAAACAATGAACTTTCTTTTGCGGAAACAGAGAAAAAATCAGCCGTCATTAATTTAAAGTTGTCTTCTCCCTTGCAGGATATAAAGCTGAAATTCAATTCTACAGATGCAAAATTTGCAGGATTGAAAGCGGACAAGGAATATTTGTTGTCAAATGCAGTCGATTCGGCAGCTGTAGCATCTTTGGGTATCACCTTGCCGAAAATCGGTGCGACAACAGGAAGCCTTGATTTTTCTTCTTTGATTCCTCAGTTGATGACAGACGCTGGAAATACGGTTGCTTCTACCATTACGGTGGATGTGGAAGCCAATAATCGCTGGGCCAGTGAAGACCAAGCGGCCAACAGAGTGTACACTTTGAAGTGCAACAAACCGGAGTTCAGTATTGCTGTGGATGAAAGGAATTGCTGGTCAAGAGAGTTCACCATAGATGAAGTTAATGTAACTTCCGGAAATCCGGAAGCAATAAAAGCGAATCTGGTTTACCAGTATTATGACGGGGCGAACTGGATTGATTGTACTACCCGTGAGAATGTCAAGGGACGCATTCAGCAGTTTGCACAGCGTGCAGAAGACATTTCGAACAAGGTCTATAAAGTGCGTGCGTTGTATCGTGGAGTGATTGCTTCTGCTGAGGCGGAAGCTACGCTGGAAACACCGATGCAATTGCCGAATTCGGGAATGGAAGAATGGACGGATGATAATTATAAGAATGATTATTATTCTTTTAATCCTTGGAAAGAAAAAACAGATTGTCATTGGGATACAAGTAACTTGTTTACGACAAGACACCGTAATAATGGGACTGTTTTTTGGGTACCCACTATTGCTCATTACAATGGCTTTCATTCTGTATCGTATATTCCTAATTCTCACTCTGGAAAATTAGCTGCAGAGATTAGAAGTACTGCTAATGGGCGTGGAAATACGACTGGA
>ULXT01051307.1_pt1 | contig 19462 bp, 18 predicted proteins | sample 1961571 | NCBI WGS metagenome assembly ULXT01 (sample SAMEA4835846, study PRJEB28245) | human gut metagenome | biome: gut microbiome; material: fecal sample | place: Denmark | collected 2008
CAGCTGTCCGAAAGCGATTCACCCAATTCGCAATCATACTGGGATTGGTAATACCTTCTTGCAATGCTAAATCTTGATATGAGATTTCACTTGATAAATATAATTCTACAACAGAAAGTTTTTTTTCGAAAGAATATATATCATTTTTCCGAGAACGTAGTAAACCTTCATCTCCTAAAGTTTGATAATTGTGAACCCATTTTTGTATATCTCTTTTAGCAGGACCATAGACAGATGAAAGATGTTTATATCCACCTTCTCCATTTAAATAAGCATCAACAATCTTTTTTTTGAATTCGAAGCTATATTTAGCCATAAAAATACCGACCTCCAATCGTTAGATTTTGGGTCTAACTTTTTGGGGCCGGTATAATATAATCCGGGGGTGTTTTTTGACATATTTTATGATATAATCTTATCAAATTATGAATCCACGGAGGAACCGGATACATGAGCAATTACAAGATGATAATTCAATACGACGGCACTCGCTACAAGGGCTGGCAAGGGCAGAATTCAACCGATATGACAATCGAGGGCCGCATCGAAGCTGTGCTTTCTGCAATGGTGGGATATCCCGTGGAACTGACCGGCTCCGGCAGAACCGATGCAGGCGTCCATGCCCGCGGTCAGGTAGCCAATTATCATCTGGATACTCCGCGCGATACATCTGCAATGTTATCATATGTGAATCAATATCTCCCGGACGATATTGCGGTTCTTTCGATAGAGAGCGTGGATGAGCGCTTCCACAGCCGTTACAATGCAACCGCCAAAACATACCGCTACAGCATCCGCACCGGCGGCATTCCGGACGTCTTCGCCCACCGCTTTCAATATCAATACGATAAGCCGCTTGATGTCCACCGCATGGAGGCTGCCGCTGCACAGCTTGTCGGCACGCATGATTTCGCATCTTTCTGCGGCAACCGCAAGATGAAAAAATCAACTGTCCGTACTATTTATGACATCAAAATAACCGCTTCCGGCCCGGATATTGCCATTGATTACCGTGGCTCCGGCTTCCTGCAGAATATGGTCCGTATCCTCACGGGCACACTTATCGAGGTCGGAGACGGGCGTCTTTCACCGTCCGCCATTCCGGAAATCCTTGCCGCCCGCGACCGCGCAGCGGCCGGTTACACCGCCCCGGCATGCGGACTGACATTGATGGAAGTTGAGTACGGGGAAGAAAAAGAAAATTAAAGCGGCGGTGAAATGGGTTAAATACGCGTTGACCGCCGGATAAAGAGAGGGAAGGCATAAAAAAAGATTTTTATACTAAATTCGCTCGATTTTGCACATAATAGATATTGATAAGACATAAATATCGACAATGAATATATAAAAATGGTACTATTTGTGTGGAGGCAGGATTATGTTGAAATCTTATTTATTAGAAAATTACGGATATAACGAACCAATATTTTTGAATGATTTAAAAATAGAAGGGTTATCTGAAAATGCAGTACGACAGTCAGTGAAGAGACTTGTGGCAAAAGGTTTTTTGGAGAGATATGATAATGGAATCTATTATATACCAAAAGCCGGAGGACTTTTGGAAAAAAGTTATTTGGATCCTCTTTTGGTCATTATGCGTAAATATGTGAGGAATAAATATGAAACATATGGTTATATAACAGGATTATCGTTTGTCAATCAACTTGGGCTGACAACACAGATGCCGGCTGTAATCGAAATAGTTACAAATACAGAAGCTACAAATGGCCGGACAGTTATGGTGGGGAGCCAGAAAGTGCGGGTTAAGAAATCGGCAGTCCCGGTCTCGAATAATAATGCGGAACTTTTACAGCTTTTGGATTGTATTGTACAGGCTGAAAAATATACAGAGTTATCATTGAAAGAAACGGTTGATACAATGTTATCTTATGTAAGACAGAAACGTTTTACTAAAGAGCAGTTGTCAGAAGTGTCGTATGCTATAAACGGAGCAACAGCCAAAAAACTAATAGAATGGGGAATAATTTATGAATTTAGATCATGATAAAGAAGCATTTGCCGAACTGATTGCAGGCGCAGCAAAATCCAGTGTGCCAGATATATTGCGGGAAGTAATAAATAATAATGTGTATAAAAGGGATTACGAAGATGTCACTATGGGACTGCTTTTTGTTCCGGTGAGTTATGATACGGTAGTTCAAAGTTTACATAAGATTTTGGATAGTAAACTTTGGGATTGAGAAATGTGAATTAATATGATACCTAAGCGTTATGCCCGGAGGCAACAAAATGAGAACAGAAGAAATAACCAAATCAATGGCTACGGCCTATATAGACAGTACAATCAATTCAAATCTTGCTTATCGTCCGGAATTTGTATCCAACGATTACAGACAAGGCAAGAAAGTGTTGGTTTCAATAGATAAGGAACTTAATAATTGTGATGAGTTCTGTATCAGTGTGGCATTTATTAAAATGAGTGGAATAACTCCGCTCCTTATGACACTTAAGGAACTTGAACTCAAAGGAATTCCCGGTAAAATCATAACGACCGATTATCAGATTTTTACCGAACCGAAGGCACTCGATAAGCTTGCGGAACTTAAAAATATTTCTCTTAAAATATACAAGTGTGACCCTTCTAACGATGGATTTCATACGAAGGGATACATATTCCGCAAGGATGAATTATATAGAATCATCATCGGAAGTTCCAATATGACCATAAGTGCAATTACGACCAACAGGGAGTGGAATACGAAAATAGTATCCACGCAGGACGGACAGGTTGCAAAAGATATATTGGATGAATTCAAAGATTTATGGGATGACTCCAAATGCCTTAATTATGATGAGTACATTGACGAGTATAGGCAGAAATACGTAGAACAGCAGATTATAAGAAGACAACAAAGGCAGGCAGCGGCAGAGAACGTTGTTAATCTGGAACGGTATATGTTAAAGCCGAATAAGATGCAGGTGGCATTTATAGATAATCTGATGCGGTTGGTAAATGACGGTGTTGACAGGGCATTGCTATTATCAAGTACAGGTACCGGCAAAACATATGCCTCTGCATTTGCAATGCGCGAACTTGGCTATAAAAAAGTCTTGTTTTTGGTTCATCGTAACCAGATTGCGAAACAGGCAATAAAATCATATCACAAGGTATTCGGAAACAGTGTATCAATGGGTATGATGTCATCTGCACTTGGTCGTATGGAATACGATAAAGATTATATTTTTGCTACCATACAGACATTTGCAAAAGATGAGAATCTGCATAGGTTTGAAAAAACACATTTTGACGCAATAATTTATGATGAGGCACATCATGCTTGTGCGGATAGTTATCGGAAAGTCATGGATTATTTTACGCCGCGATTGTCTCTTGGAATGACGGCAACACCGGACAGAAGGGATGCAGATGTTAAAGGACGTGATATATATGAGGTATTTGGACATAATATTGCGTACGAAATCCGGTTACAGCAGGCTATGGAAGAGGACTTATTGTGTCCGTTCCATTATTTTGGTATAACGGATTTAAATATTGACGATGAAGTTTGTGACACAGATAATTTCAGATTTCTCACATCTGATGAACGTGTAAAATATGTGATGTCGCAGGCCCGGTATTACGGTTACAGCGGAAGCAGGGTTAAGGGACTTATTTTTTGCAGCAGGATTGAAGAAGCTAAAGAATTATCGCGTAAATTCAATGAAAACGGGCTCAGGACGATTGCACTCAGCGGAGCCGACACAGAGGAAACAAGGGCGAATGCGATAGAACGCCTGGCAATGGAAGAGTGCGATGCAACGGAGGTGGTTCAACCGCTTGATTACATCCTGTCCGTTGACATCTTTTCTGAAGGAACCGATATAATCGAGGTTAATCAGGTAATAATGTTGAGACCAACGCAGTCTCCGATTGTGTTTATACAACAGCTTGGACGAGGACTCAGAAAAGCAGAGGGTAAAGAGTATGTGGTTGTTTTGGATTTTATCGGTAATTACAGAAATAATTTTATGATACCGATTGCACTTTCAGGTGACAGGACATATAACAAGGATACCGTCAGACATTATGTAACTGAAGGCTCCAGAATAATTCCGGGCAGCAGTACGCTGCATTTTGATGAGATATCGAAGAAAAAAATATTCAGTTCTATCGACAATGCTAACTTCAGTGATATTAAACTCATTAAAGAGAATTATTTTAATTTGAAGAATAAACTCGGGCACATTCCGGCATTGACTGATTTTGATAAATACGGTGAAATGGATGTGCTTAGAATATTTGATAATAACAGTTTGGGATCGTATTACAAATTTCTTGTGAAATACGACCCGGACTACAAGGTGCGCCTATCGGATGAGAAGGCCCAGGTCATAGAATTCATATCCAAGAAAATTGCCAATGGCAAAAGAGCGCACGAACTTGTGCTTCTCAAAGAAATTTTAAAGGGACAACGGGATCTGATTATTAATATGGCTGATACGCTTCACAGGGAATACGGACTTATTGTCGATAGAAACTGTGCTGAAAATGTCGTCAACATATTTACTAATGAATTCCCGGCAGGAGTGGCGCGCGCAACATATAAGAATTGTGTTCTTATCGAACCGGCACATAATGCTTTTTCAAGGCTGTCGGCGTACGCATCGTTGCTCAATAACAACACCGATTATGAAGCCAGCCCTAAATTCATGGAAATGCTTTCCGATAAAGCTTTTCGTTCGATAATAGAGGAACTGGTTGATTTTGGACTTGCCAGATATGAAAGAGATTACAGAGATTCCGATTCACAAAGCGGATTCGCGCTTTATCGTAAATATACATATGAGGATGTGTGCAGGATACTCAACTGGGCACATAACGAGGTTCCACTCAATATAGGTGGATATAAGTATGATGACAGGACAAAGACTTTTCCGATTTTTATTAATTATGACAAAGCGGATGACATAAGCGATACTACCAGATATGAGGATCACTTTACGACAAGTAACACACTTATAGCTATTTCCAAAAGTGGCAGAACAAGAAAATCAACCGATGTCGTAAATATGCTGGAGGCTAAGCAAAGAGGAATCAAAGTTGAACTTTTTGTGCGAAAGAACAAGGATGATAAGATTTCCAAAGAATTTTATTATCTGGGAAGCATGCAGGCAAAGGGTGTGGCACAGGAATTTGTTATGGCCAACACAGACAAAACAGCTGTTGAGATTGAATGGGAACTTGATGTCCCGGTGCGTGAGGACATATACGAATATATTACTCAGGGATGAAAGAGGTGTGATTTATGAAAACGATACGAGTTGTTGCCGCAGTTATCAAGGCGACGGATGACAATGGCGAGAAAATTATTTTTGCCACGGAACGGGGATATGGCGAGTTCAAAGGCGGATGGGAATTTCCGGGTGGTAAGATTGAACCGGGAGAGACGCCACAGCAGGCGCTATGCCGTGAGATAATAGAGGAACTTGACACGAAAATTCAGGTCGGGGACCTGATAGACACAATAGAATACGATTATCCGGCATTCCATTTGTCGATGGACTGCTTCTGGTGTGAGGTGGTTTCAGGAAATCTTGTGCTTAAAGAGCATGAGGCGGCCAGATGGCTTACATCCGATGAGCTTGATAGCGTGGAATGGCTGCCGGCAGATGTAACATTGATAGATAAGATAAGAACAGGAATGTGAAAAATACCTGTCAAAGGAGCCTATTAATATAGGTATCATAGATTTAGAATAATGTTCAAAGAACAGACCGCAAGGAGGGAAAACACATGTTATCATCAAATTTATTAAACAGAACAAGTTTTGGATTTTCGGCAGAGAATCCGAAGGGAGAACGAAACGGAGGAAGCAGGGGCAAGGACTGTGAAAAGTTAAGACCATGTATTCAGATCAAACCGCAGGAAGAAGTGGTGCTGTGTGACACGGATGGTCCGGGAATGCTGACACATATATGGTTTACAGGTTATGTTGGTCATTCATTTATTCTTCGAATCTATTGGGATGGTATGGATGTTCCGTCTGTGGAGGCTCCGATTTCCGCATTTTTTGGATGCGCATATGATGAGAACTTTGCAGACAGGGATGGAAACTATCCGGTGCTGAATTCAAGCTGTATTCTGGTGGCGCCGGGAAGAGGATACAATTGTTACTGGGAGATGCCATTCCGGAAACATTGTAAGGTGACGATGGAAAATCGTGGCAGCAAGGAAGAAACACTTTTTTACATGATTGAGGGATGGCACGGCGAACTTACAGATACGGACGTATACTTCCATGCAGCGTACAGGCAGGAGCATCCGGTGCAGAAGGGACGTGCTTATACGGTCATCGATGGAATTGAAGGAAGGGGTATATTTGCCGGGCTTTGCTTTGCGGCAGGCATGAATGGCAATAATACATGCTGGGTAGAGGGCGAGCCTAAGATGTATCTGGATGGAGACAGATATCCGACAATTAATTACACGGGAACGGAGGATTACTTCTGCGGTTCTTATGGGTTCGGAAATGATATTTTATTGCATAAGTATCAGACCTTCAGCGGACTGTATACGGGGATGTATGCGATTTTAGGTAATGACAGTCAGGAAATGTATAATGGGCAGCAGCGCTTTTTGCTTTACCGTTTTCATGTAAAGGATCCGGTTTATTTTCAAAAATCGTTTCGTATGACCATGGATAATCTCGGCTGGACAGGAGCGAGATATGATGATTACACATCCGTTGCATACTGGTATATGGAAAAACCATCCGGACTGTCTGTAGGGCTGCCGTCCGATGAAGAGATGATTATGAAATAACGCTGTGCAAAATCAACGGAGCAGGCAGTTCTATATGGCGATTGAATAAGGAGACCAGCTATGAAAAGAAGAGTTGTAATTATAATAGCGGCTGTATGTTTGGCACTGGTATGCGGCGGGGTGTTGTTTTACAACATAAGAAAATCCAATTCTGCTTTAGGTGATGACGAGTTGCTCTTGTTGTCGAGGAAAGGATATAATTCCGTTGAAATTTATGAGCAGAAAAACAAATTGACTATAATTGCAAAATCGAAAGCGGAATTCTTTGATGACACTCAGTTTACGGTAGAAACTTCAGGAGAAATACCCCCTGCGGATGTGGAAATTACATGGATGACAATTGATGGACGTCCGGAGTTGGAGTTGTTAGAGGATGAAGACCTTGTCATTGCAGAGCTGAAAATAAGAGAAAACGGCAGCCTTATCTGCGATAAAAAGATTAATTTTGTGAAAAAGGCGACCGATGCAATAGAAGACGTGCTGAAGCAGACGACGAAATAAAACGTATGAAGGTCTTTGAGAAAAAGATATAAACAAAATATAGAAATGTTTGCTGACATAAAAAATATGTTTGCATATAATTATTAGAAGAAAAGCGAGCTTTTCTGGTGGGCTAACACCTAAATCTGGTATATTTGTCAATTGTTTAATTGACCGTTGACGGGCAACACTAAAATCCGATATATTTACCGGCAATTATTTGCCGGTCGTTGGCAGACAACATTAAAATTAGCCACAAAGAGAGAGCATATAGCACAGTGGTGTTGTTGCTCTCTCTTTAAATTTATGGATAGATACGATTAGCAGTATGAAATATACCAAGGAAGATGCAAAGAAAAGAGTATTGAATTGTGCTACGATAAATATTAAAAAAATAAACGGTAACTTTAAAAAATAGTAACTTCCCGGCAGCTTTTGAGAGATGTGCAGATGTAATAACATCTCTGATTCTAAAATATGGACCGGCTTTAAAACGAAAATGGAATCTTATTTGCATGATGAATATGAAAAGTGTCCTTGTATGACAAAATCAAATTGACTAATGCTAATTAGCAATATATAATATAGACAAAACGAAAATGACATGAACGGAGGAACAATGAAGTGGAGAAGGTTATAACACTTGAGGACGCATTAAAAAGAATTCAAGAATTAGAAAATGAAAACGCCGAGTTACGTGAAGAATTGGAATATTATAAAAATCGTAAATTAAGCGGAAGGCAGAAGCACAATGCAAAATGGATGGCAATCTACAATGATTTTGTTGCTGGTTATGAAAGTGGAATGACTATGATAGAGATTGCAAATCGCAATAATGTCAGTGAGAGGACGATTTACAGGTATAAAGCGTATTATGACAAGATAAGGAGCACAAATGAGAATGCGATAGAGTAATTGAAAAAATTAATAGTAAAAAACATATTGCTGGCGTCAGCAATATGTTCATAAGAGGAGGAAATTTGAATGGAAAAGAGAATAATAGAATTGTACAGAAGAAAATTTGATGATATCCGACATGAAGAGGATGGCATTGAGTATTGGTATGCACGAGAATTAATGACATTATTGGACTATGTTCAATGGAGAAATTTCGAAAATGTTGTAAAAAAGGGAATGCTTTCTTGTAAAAATAACGGAATTAGAGTGGAAGACCATTTTGCTGGCGTCAGCAAAATGGTCACATTGGGAAGTGGAGCCAATAGAGAAGTTGAGGATTATATGCTTACCCGTTATGCATGTTATCTTATTGCTGAAAATGGAGATCCACGAAAGGAGCAGATAGCTTTTGCACAAAGCTATTTTGCGGTTCAGACTAGAAAACAGGAATTGATTGAAGAAAGAATTTCTTATATCGAAAGAACAGAGGCAAGAGGAAAATTAAGGGAATCGGAAAAAAGATTGTCTCAAAATATATATGAGCGTGGAGTGGATGATGCAGGATTTGGATTTAAGGATGAAGGCATAACAGATAAATCCACGCATGGCAATGTTGCATGGCATCAGATGAGACTGGAATTTTAAGGCCTGAGCCTAGAGCGAATATAAATTAAGAGCGCATACTGTCCTGTATGACAATATGCGCTCATATATTATTTCCACTTAAAAGTAATCATTCCGTATACATAGATAAATACGATTGCAACAGGAACCACGAAGCGGAAAAGTGGTTTCATCCAAGGCTTTATTTTCATGCCTTTGCCGGTGTTGGCTTCTGCAATGAAATTGTCCCAGCCCCAGCCGAACTTGTTGCAGCAGAACAGAGCGAGAACAAGCGAGCCGAGAGGAAGAATGGTGGACGATACTATGAAGTCCCAGAAATCAAGCCAGGTTGTACCGGCGGCAAACGGCTCGAATTTAAATACACTGAATCCGAGCGCAGTAGTTAAAGCAAGCAGGAAGATTATGATACCGCATACCAGACATCCCTTTGGTCTGGACCAGCCGGTAAGATCCCGTATCATAGCGAGTATGTTTTCACATACACCGAGCACGGTTGACATCGCTGCAAAAATCATAAACATGAAAAACAGGCTTCCCCATATACGCCCGCCCGACATGTTGTTAAATACGGTTGCCATGGTATCAAAGAGGAGACTTGGACCGGCGTTAACTTCGAGACCGTATGTGAAACAAGCCGGGAAAATGATTATACCGGCAAGGATTGCAACAAAAGTATCGAGAAGAATAACATTTACCGATTCGCCCATCAGGGAATGTTCCTTACCTATGTAGCTTCCGAATATGGCCATACCGCCCATGCCGGTGGACAGTGTGAAGAATGCCTGATTCATGGCACCGACCATTACAGAACCGTCGATTTTGGAAAAATCGGGCTTGAGATAAAATGCTAAGCCTTCGGAGGCACCGCTTAATGTAAGACTGTGGATTGCAAGCACAAGCATGAGCACAAGAAGAGCCGACATAATATATTTGGTTACACGCTCCAGGCCACCCTGCAGGTTAAAACATAATATAAAAAAAGCAATTAAAACCGTAACGGCCATGAATATTACGTTTACGGAAGGCTCGGAAATCATTGAACTGAATCCGAGAGAAGCATAATTTCCGGTAAGAAATTTAGCAAAATAGTATATGATCCAGCCTGAGACAACGGTGTAAAATGCCATAAGTGATACATTGCCGGCGAGACAGAACCAGCCGAATACACCCCATTTCTGCTTGGGCTTGGATAACTTCTTATACATATAAATCGGACTTACCTGTGATGCGCGTCCGACAGAAAATTCCATAACCATCGCCGGGATACCAAGTATCAGAAGACACAGGATGTAGACAAGCATAAAGCTGCCGCCGCCGTTCTGCCCGCACATCCACGGGAATTTCCATACATTGCCGCAGCCGATAGCGCATCCGGCAGAAAGCATAATAAACCCCAGTCTGCTGCCGAGTTTTTCACGTTCCATAAGTAACATTCTCCTTCAAAAAACATTTTAATTTAAGTATACGGCCGCAAACAGTATTTGTAAAATTGATGATTTTATGGTATACTATCGAAAATATCGTTTGTATGAGGTTGATATGGACATTAATATTTTGAAAACATTTGTAGCAGTGTGCGAACATTCCGGATTTTCCGCGGCGGCAGAGAAACTGGGATATACGCAGTCGACAGTATCGTCACAGATAAAAATGCTTGAGAAAGAGCTGCAAACAGTGCTTTTTGACAGGTATTATCACAGAATATCGCTTACATCCGATGGTATTGTTGTGCTTGGTTATGCCAGGAATATCCTTAATGCACATGAGAAGATGCTTACCGATATTAACGGATGCGGTCAGATTGACGGAGATATAAGGCTTGCCATGTCAAGTTCGGTCGCTAACCGATACTTCGGCAGGGAGTATCTTGGATTCAGAAGACAATACCCGGGAATCAGGCTTACGATTACAGAATGCGGCACCGAGAAGATGTTTGACATGCTTAGGAAAAATGAAGCGGACCTGGTATTCACACTCGATTCGCATATATATGAGTCAGAGTTTGAGATATGCGCGGAAAGAATGGAGAGGGCACATTTCGTGGCATCGGCAGAAAATCGACTTGCGCATATACAGCACCTGAATGTGTATGATGTAATAGAAGAACCGTTTATACTTACAGAGCATGGAATGAGTTACAGAAGGCTCCTTGATGAAAAGCTGGCCTCGGCATCATATGAAATCAAACCGGTGCTTGAAGCGGGGAATCCGTTGCAGATATGTGCAATGGTGGAGGGAAGCGGACTGCTGTCTTTTCTGCCCGATTTTATTACGGATGGCTATGTTAAGGATGGCAGACTTGTGTACCTGCCGGTTGATGACTGCGATATTCAGGTGTGGACACAGTTACTGATACATAAGAATAAATGGCGTTCACCGGCGCTAGATGCTTTTATTACATATTATAAGAAAATAATAGAAAAAAGTGAGGATTAACAATGCAGAAAGGATCAAATCCCAACATTACGGAAAATGCACAGAAACTGTTAGTGGAAAACAGAGGTGTATTAAAAAACAAAATATTCCTGTACCTTACGGAATTTTTTGCGGGAATGTCGGTTATGGCGGTAGAACTCGGAGCGAGCAGGCTTCTTGCTCCGTATTTCAGTTCATCGCAGATAGTCTGGACGATTATCATAGGCACGATCATGATTGCCATGGCACTCGGAAATATATACGGAGGAAAGAGCGCGGATAAATCGCCCAACCCTGACAAATTATACGGCAGGATACTCATCGCGGCAGTATGGATAGCCCTGATTCCGGTTGCCGGCAAGTATATTGTGCTTGGAATATCGGCACTGCTTATTTTTACGGTGAATAATAATTTCCTTATCATAGCTGCATTCTGTGCATGTATGGTAATATTTGTTTTTCCGCTCTTCTTATTGGGGACGGTTACACCGTCGTTGGCCAAATACTCCGTAAGCAGTCTTGACGACAGCGGCAGAACGGTCGGAACACTTGGAGCATTTAACACGATTGGAAGCATTATCGGAACATTTGTGCCGACATTTGTGACAATTCCGGCGGTCGGAACATCAATAACATTCCTTATTTTTGCAGGTATATTGATTGTACTTTCGGTGATATATTTTGTGAGCAGCCGTGTCGGATATAAGAAAATCATCATATCCGGAGTTATCTTCGTGTCATGCTGTGTATTCGGACATGGAGACTCATTCGCATTCTGGCAGAAAGACCTTACATATGAAGGTGAGTCAATATATAATTATCTTCAGGTTTCTGAAGATGATAAACAGGTGTCACTGTCAACCAATGTATTGTTCGGTGTCCAGTCAGTGTATATGAAAGATGATACTCTGACCGGATTGTATTATGATTACGCAATGGCGGCACCTCTTATGGTTCCGGACAAGAATCCTGACAGTATGGAGGTGCTTATCCTCGGAATGGGAACCGGAACATATGCGACACAGTGCCGTAAATATTTTGGCGATATGAACATCGAAGGTGTGGAGATTGATGAAAAAATAACGAAACTGTCAAGAAAATATTTTGCACTTCCGGATGATATCAACGTGACGACATATGACGGACGGGCATTTCTTAATGCATCCGACAGAAAATACGACGTTATTATGGTGGATGCTTACCAGGATATAACGATCCCTTTTCAGATGTCATCGGTCGAGTTTTTCAGGCTTGTTAAATCACATCTGAATGAGAACGGAGTCATGGTCGTCAACATGAACATGAGAGGAAATGATGACGGTGACATCAATCAGTATCTTGCAGATACCATTTCGTCGGTCTTTGGCAATGTGTACACGGTTGAGGTTGACAATTCAACCAACCGCGAGCTGTTTGCATCTGATAATAATGATATGATGGGTGTGCTAAATGATAATATATCCGGAATAAAGGACGCAGACCTCCGTTTTATGATGAATAAGGTAAGAGACAATAGTATCGCATACAATGCGGGAAAGCTCATAATGACGGATGACAATGCACCGGTGGAACTTCTGGGAATGAAGGTCATAGATAAAATAATCCGTGATGAAGTGGCATATTATAAAGAGATTTTTGACGAAAACGGTGTGCAGGGTGTGATTGACGCACTATGAAATTGCTGTTAAAATAATGTACATATAGTTTATTATGGAGAGGCGGGAATATTGTGAGAAAAATGAGTGTACCAAAGATTGTTTTTATGTGCATATTTGCACTAATCGGAATAATTTGTATATTGTATGGACTTAAAGTCCACAGTGCCGGATATGGATCAGCTTTTTTTGCGGTGTGGCTTGCATTGGGAATATTTTTTATATTCTGTACATGGGCAGTGTGGTTTGGTTTATGGATGCGCCTGCCGAAGTGGTTCAGGATAGCATTTATTGCACTGTGTGCGGTATGCCTTGGTTTTTTTGCGGTAATAGAGGCGTGTATAGCCAGCCGGATCAATTCTAAGGGCGAAGATAATCTGGATTACATAATCGTGCTTGGCGCAATGATCCGGGAAGACGGCCCGAGTTCAATCCTCAAGGCGAGACTTGACAGTGCGATAGAATATCTTGATGGCAATCCGGGTACTAAATGCATAGTGTCCGGCGGACAGGGATATGATGAACCTTGCTCGGAAGCGGAAGGAATGAGAAAGTATCTTGTAGAAAAAGGTATTGACGAATCAAGAATCATTATGGAACCTGATTCCATGAATACGATCCAGAACATACGAAACAGCAAGGCAATCATAGATAATGACAATGCAAAAGTCGGGATCGTTACCAGTAAATTCCATGTGTACCGTGCTGTCAAAATAGCCGAAAAGCAGGGATTTAAGAACGTAAGCGGAATATCGGCATATGTTGTCGCGTCATATATGCCAAGTAATATGTTCAGGGAATTTTTTGGCGTGGTTAAGGACACTTTGCAGGGAAATATGTAAATTTAAGAGGACTTAAGGATGCGGGCAGGTTTAAATGTTTTGAAGTATATAGCGGTTTTTATTATGACGGTGGCAGCTGCAGCGGCACTTCTGGTGGCAGCGGCTCTTATCCCGCGGGATGCAATCAGAAATAATATGACCGAATCGGCAGAATTCCTAAGGGACGGCGAACTCTTCGGCGAGAAGATTAAGGGCGTGGACGGCAGTAAAATAGACCGTTATGCTGATTCGATACTGCTTGGCATTGCATATCAATATGATAGCGGGCATCCGCTTGAATCGGTTATGAAATCTGCATATTATTACACTGAATATCAGAATGAGAATGTGAATCTTTATGATGCAGTTACCGGGGGATATGAGGCAAATCAGCAATACATGCGCTATTGGCATGGAAGCATTGCGGTTGTAAGACCGCTTATGATGTTTTTTAATATACAGCAGATATACATTATCAATGCAGTTATAATTGCCGGATTAACAGCATGGCTTATGGTTATACTCATCAGAAACAAAGCATATCTGCCGGCTGTGGCAGCCGCGTGCGGACTGATACTTACATCATCCTGGTATGTGCCGATGTCCCTGGAATATACATGGACATATATAATTATGCTTTTTGCGTCGTGTATAGGGACGTTTAGAGCATTTAAAGGAAACATGAGAGATACGAGGTTGTTCTTTATGATAACCGGAATAATAACTTCGTATATGGATTTTCTTACAACAGAGACCTTGACACTTCTGGTTCCGCTCCTGCTGATAATATGGATTGATATCCGTAACGAAGGACATGCCGATGTGAAGAAAATACTGAAATCCGTATTGTTCTGGAGTATCGGATATATCGGAATGTGGCTTATGAAATGGGGTCTTGCGGCAGTAATCCTCCGCGAAAATGTCATGCCGTATATTACCGGGCATGTGCGCGAGAGACTTGGCGGGGACATAGGCATCGCACCGTGGCGGTATTATGTTGGCGCGGTGACCCGCAATATACGTCATCTTTTTCCATGGGAATACGGACCGGCCGGAATTGCCGGAGGAGTATTTATCATTCTTGGCGCAATATACACAGGATATGTTTATAAGCGAAAAAATATCAATAAGTGCAATATTTATATATACTTAATTCTTGCAATAATTCCGTATATAAGGTATATTGTATTACATAATCATTCATATGTGCACTCTTTTTTTACTTACAGGGCACAGATGGCTACGATAATGGCGGTGGTTTTGATTGTGGGCGAGACTGCCGGATTCAGACATAACACTTAATCTTAAGATGATATAAGTCATTTTAGATAAATATTTATAACGGAGGTTTATATGAACTCAGAAATAAGAGCGAGGAAAAAGAAATTTGCAGCACTTGTAACGGTGGTGATGCTCGTTATGTGCAATGTAATGCCTGCCTTTGCGGCAACACACACTGCGGATGAATGGATGACATACGGGTCATTTAACTGGACAGAGGATTATTATGTTAATCCGGGCGATGAAATCCAGATATCGGGTACGCATACATTGTATGAATATGCGTATTATCAGATTGCATATTATGATGATAACAACAATCAAATCAAAGAAGTGAAAAGTTCTACTGCAGATGAGCAATATGATGACGGTGGTTATTATTTTGCACATAATGTTTTTGATTATTCCGACATTATGGGAGAATCAGACAAATCCAGATTGTTTAAGAACTGGAAGGTAACAGATGTATATAAGTCGGGTGGATATGGCGGAAAGGTGCAACTTACAGCACAATTTTATGATGAATTGAATGTAGTATATCATCTCCCGGAAGGAGCCGTTAATTCGCCGGATAATCTTTCAACATACCCACAGGGCAAGAGCGATATCATACTTGGGAATGCGTCAATGGAAGGATACACATTTGACGGATGGTATCTGGATGCGGAATTTACGCTCCCGACAGCATCGATTGATGCCACATAGACGGGAACGGTTCATTTATATGGAAAATTCAAGCCGGCAGTTTATGATATCTCATACGAACTTGATGGAGGAACCAATGATGCCGGTAATCCTGCCACATACACATACGGAATCGGAGTGACTGAATTCAAGCCGGCTGTTAAGGAAGGATATGCATTCGACGGATGGTATCTGGATGCGGAATTTAAGCTGCCGATAGCAATGATTGATGCCACACAGATGGGCGGAGTTGCACTCTATGCCAAATTCACCCTTAATCCTCCTGTAGATCCCGGAGACGGGGATGAACCTGGAAATGAGGAAGAACCGGGAAATGAGGAAGATCCTGGAAATGATGAGAAGCCGGAGAATCCCGGAAATACTGAGACACCGACGGATAATGACCCGAAACTCGGTGAAGATAATATAACAGTTCTTCTTACAGGACTTACGGGACTTGCAGGACTTGGTATTTTTACCATGACATTAAAGAAACGCCGTAAGAGTGAGAGAGAATAGAAATTGATACAAAAGGAGCATACGGATGGAAACTGAACACAAGAGGCGCGTGCGTTACAAGGGCAAATATCCGAGAAAATTTGAAGAAAAATATAAGGAACTGCAGCCTGACAAATATAAGGATACGGTAGCGCATGTAATCAGCAAGGGCAACACCCCGGCCGGAATGCATATTTCGATAATGGTTAATGAAATTCTGGACGTTCTGGATATAAAACCCGGACAGACGGGATTTGATGCGACGTTGGGATATGGCGGGCACACAAGGGCTATGCTTGAGAAACTTGAGGGCAGCGGCCATATGTATGCCACGGATGTCGATCCGGAAGAGTCGGCAAAGACACGTGAACGACTTGATAAGCTCGGTTTCGGAAGTGATATCCTTACAATTAAGTTACAGAATTTCTGCACTATAGACGAAATTGCCAAGGAAGCCGGTGGCTTTGATTTTATCCTGGCTGACCTTGGAGTGTCATCAATGCAGATAGATAATCCGCAGCGCGGTTTTACATTTAAAACTGACGGACCGCTAGATCTGAGACTGAACCAGCAATGCGGCATCAGCGCAGCAGAACGACTTGACAATATTTCGCGTGATGAACTGTCGGGTATGTTATATGAGAACTCAGATGAGCCTTACTGTGACGAAATAGCAGAGGCAATAACTGACGAAATCCGTAAGGGTCACAGAATAGATACGACCTTTAAACTTCGTGAAATAATAGAAAATACACTTTCTTTTATACCGGAGAAAGAGCGCAAAGACACGGTTAAGAAAACCTGCCAGCGTGTCTTTCAGGCATTGAGAATAGATGTCAACCATGAATATGAGGTTCTCTATGAATTTATGGAGAAGCTTCCGGGTGCATTGAAACCGGGCGGGAGAGCAGCAATCCTGACATTCCATTCCGGTGAGGACAGAATAGTGAAAAAAGCACTAAAAGATGGTTTTAAGAATGGTGTGTATTCGGATTATTCCAAGGACGTTGTGCGGCCTTCCGCTAAGGAATGCGCCGAAAACGCAAGGGCACATTCGACTAAAATGCGCTGGGCAATGAAAAGTAAATAACAGACTTTAACACAAAGAACCGGTACAGTTTCATGCGTACCGGTTCTTTTAATGCGTCTTGAGGTATTTTTTTATCCGAATATGCTTTCGATGAGTTCTTCCCTTACAGAATCGTAGTGCGGGCCGACGAGACCGAAATCCATTTCCTTATATGTCCAGACCGCGCGGCCGATGCCGTACTTGTGGAATACGGAATTGATGTCGTGGAACCATCTTACGGTATCCTCAGCCGGAGCCTGATCAATGACACCGTACTCGCCGCAATAGAGCGGGACATTCAATTTCTCGGCGGCTTTGATAGCGTCGTCAAAAAGTATCTCAAAGAAATTCGGGCCAAGTTCCTTAAGCCTGCTGTTTTCCTCGGCAAGTGCGCCGGTCATTGCGCTTGGCATGCTGTGGCTGATGCGCATGTATTCGTCAAAATCACCCGGATATCCGATATGAAAATCCTTTGGCATGTCCTGAACCCAGTGAGCAGACTGATGTGTAAAAATAAGCGGCTCGTAGCAGTGAAAATTATAAACAATATTTTCGTCAACAGGCGGCAGAAGTTTTTTAATGGATGTAACGGCATTGTAGCCGACACCACCATAGAGAATTCTGGCCGTCGGGGCATATTCGCGGATTACCTTGACAGCACGGGCCGATAATTCGTTCCACTCATCAACAACGTTAAAGGATGCGACTTCATTAAGAAGCTCAAACATCACTATGTCCGCATCCTTGGCTAAACGGCTTATGATTTTTTTCCAAAGATTAAGAAAACGTTCCTGCAGTTCTTCGTTGTGGAAGAAATCCTTTGAATAGTCCTGGTCGTCAAAAATATATCCGGGTGTTTTGTGCAGGTCAAGCACCATATTCAAATTGTATTTACGGCACCACGAAATACAGTCCTCGATATGCCTGTATCCCTCTTCGATGTCACCGCCTTCTTCTGTCTCAACATTCTCGTAATCAAGCGGCAGCCTGACATGGTCAGCACCCCAGCCTGCAATTTTTTTAATATCATCTTCCACGATGAACGTATCGAGATGATGTTTGTCGAGCGGCCCCTGTGAAAGCCAGCCTCCGAGATTAATTCCTCTTTGAAATCCTTCCAATCTTCGCATGATAAACCCTCCTGTAAAATATTTTTTATTGTGATTTCAAGATAACACCTTTCTGACATAAAAAATAATAAAATATTGTTTTTATTATCAAAATATTGTGATAATATATAGAAAAAGAATGGAGGTTTTCTTATGAGCCGGAAGTCTGAGCGTGAACTTGTAGTCCGTCAGTTCATACAGCGTGAGGAAGAAATTTATCATCCCGGATATGATACCGAACTGAATTTTTATGAGGGCGTAAGTGACGGAAGAATTACAGATGTGTATATGGAACTTAATGACGGCTACGGCGAGGTCGACAGTCCGGTGCGCGGGGTTCTTTCCACCAACAAAATCCGTAATCTGCGTTATCACATAATAGTTACGATTGCCATGATATCGCGTTTCTGTATCGAAAAAGGCATGGAACAGATAGAAAGCTATGCTCTAAGCGATTATTATATAAGGCAGCTTGATGAGACGGACACAGAGGCCGGTCTTCGCAGCCTGCACCGTGAGTGTGTCATAGATTACTCCACCCGTATGCGCAACCTGAGGCGCAGCCATGTAAATTCCATCCATTGCATCAAAGCAATGGATTATATCCAGAATCATCTTCATGAAAATATAAGCCTGGAATCTGTCGCTGCCGCTGTCGGCCTTGAGAAAACATATTTCTGCCGGCTGTTTACCAGGTCCGTGGGAATGGGTTTCCCTCACTATGTGATGCAGGAAAAAATAAAGGTCGCCTGTCGTATGCTTGAGCATTCGGAATACAATTGCACCGAGATATCAGAATTCCTTGCATTTTCATCAGGTGCATATTTCGGCCATATTTTCAAGAAAATCACAGGCCTCACACCGACGCAGTACCGCCGCCGCTCATATGGCAAACACTGGAGCAGATGACAGCACGCGGGTACAGGGAGAGAAAACCCGAGGCGTGAATTATATTATACCCCATTCCGACTCGGCCAATGAATATATAAACACCCCGGCATAAGACCTTCAGCGGCTGTTTGCACACGCCGGAACATAATCCGCTGGAAAGAGTATGCCGTAGAATCGGCTCCATCCGACCAACGAATACATAAATACCCCGACATAAGCCCACTGCGGCTGTCTGCACACGCCGGTGCTTAATC
>ULXT01022733.1_pt1 | contig 19382 bp, 20 predicted proteins | sample 1961571 | NCBI WGS metagenome assembly ULXT01 (sample SAMEA4835846, study PRJEB28245) | human gut metagenome | biome: gut microbiome; material: fecal sample | place: Denmark | collected 2008
TGAGAACGGCGGTTATTTTCTTCTATCTCTCCAATGAGGGCGTGAGCCTTTTGGAAAACGCATCCCATCTTGGCTTGCCGATTCCGGAGAAGATGAAAGAGATTCTGGAACAGCTCCATGACCGCGACAATAAGGAAAGCGAGGGCAAATAACATGAATTTACGCAAACTTATTTTAACGGAAAACGCCTGCTACAAGGCAGGCAAGAAAATCACGGTCAAAGGCATCATGGTTCATTCCACGGGTGCCAATAACCCGAACCTCAAGCGTTATGTGGGTCCCGATGATGGTCTGCTTGGTAAGAACCAGTACGGCAATCATTGGAACACCTACCATCCCGGTGGCAGAGAGGTCTGTGTCCACGCATTTATTGGGAAACTGGCTGACGGCACCATTGCTACTTACCAAACACTCCCTTGGAATCATCGTGGATGGCACGCCGGGGGCAGTGCAAACAACACCCATATCGGCTTTGAGATTTGCGAGGACGGTCTTACGGATTATGCCTACTTCAAGAAGGTGTACCGTGAGGCCGTTGAACTTTGTGCATACCTCTGCAAGGAGTATGGTTTGACCGAGCAGAACATTATCTGCCACTCCGAAGGCTACAAGCAAGGTGTCGCATCTAACCACGGTGATGTGATGCACTGGTTTCCGAAACATGGCAAGAGCATGGATACCTTCCGTGCAGAGGTAAAGGCACTCCTGGCTACAGCCGATGAGGAGAAGGAGGAAACTCCCGCAGAGCCGACGGTGACTTATCCCGAAAAGTTGACCACAGGCTATTATCGTGTGCGTAAGGATTGGAAGGACAGCAAGTCCCAGGTGGGTGCTTATCGCATCCTCTCCAATGCGAAAGCGGCGGCAGATAAGAACCCTGGCACTTTTGTTTTTGCCAATGATGGCACTGCCATCTATCCTGCGGACAGCACAGCCGAGCCGGATTATCGTGTTCATACGGTGGTCAAGGGCGATACCCTTTGGGATATTGCCGTGCAGTATCTCGGCAAAGGCAGCCGTTACACCGAAATCAAAAAACTGAACGGACTGACTTCCAATGTGATTTATAGTGGTTGGAAACTCAAGATTCCGAACTAAGATGATGCCCTTTGAGGATTTTTCCTTGGAGGGCATTATTTTTTTGTCCATTTGGGGGGTTCGATTTGCCCTGTCTTTTCGCTTATAGGCAGAGGGGAACATTTCTACCGTTCCCCGGACTGGAGGAATCGATATGGAAGTAAGACAGATTGAGAATTTTAAGATACCGAATGCCGTGGCACACGAAATTACACAGGAGGAATTGCAGCGTGAATTTGACTATTACAGGGCACAGCAGACGCTTGAAACCATGTTTATGTTCGGTATGATTTCTGTGGATGAATTCCACAAAATATCGGCGCTGAATCGGAAAACTTTCTCCCCGTTTTTGTCTGAGATTATGGGCTAAATGACTTGATATTTCCGCAATAGTACGGGAATATGTCCCTACCCAAAAAGCGAGGTGAGTTGATGAAAAGGATAACAAAAATCGGGGCAAACGAAACCCCGGTTCAAAAGAAAAAATTAAAGGTGGCTGCCTACTGCCGTGTATCTACGGCAAGTGACGAGCAGCTTATCAGCCTGGACGCACAAAAGACCCATTACGAAAACTACATCCGTTCTAATGATGAATGGGAGTATGTGGGGCTGTATTATGACGAAGGTATCACAGGCACGAAGAAGGATATCCGTGCCGGACTTCTTTCCATGATTGCAGACTGCGAGGATGGAAAGATTGAGTTCATCATAACCAAGTCCATAAGCCGTTTTGCCCGTAATACTACGGACTGTTTGGAGATGGTGCGAAAACTGACAGACCTGGGCATTTCTATTTTCTTTGAAAAAGAGAATATCAATACAGGTTCGATGGAGAGCGAACTGATGCTTTCCATTTTAAGCAGTCTGGCGGAAAGCGAGTCGGTGTCCATTTCCGAAAACAGCAAATGGTCGGTGCAGAAACGCTTTCAGAACGGTACTTTTATCATTTCCTATCCACCCTACGGATATGAAAACGATAACGGAACGATGGTGATTGTGCCGGAGCAGGCAGAGGTTGTAAAAGAAATTTTTGCAGCCTGCCTTGCGGGCAAAAGCACTCACGCTATAGCCAAGGAACTGAATGCCAGAGGAGTAAAGACCAAGAAGAACGGCAAGTGGGGTGCGGGAGCCGTAAACGCCATTCTTACCAATGAGAAGTATACGGGCGATGTGATTTTCCAAAAAACCTACAGTGACAGCAGTTTCAACCGTCATGCCAATCATGGAGAGCGTGACCGTTTCCTTTGCCAAAACCATCATGAGCCGATTATCAGCCACGAGGATTTTGAAAAGGTTCGTGCGGTTCTCGACCAAAGGGCAATGGAAAAAGGCAACGGCACTGATACCTATCGTTACCAGAACAGATATTGTTTCTCCGGCAAAATTAAGTGCGGAGAGTGTGGAGCCACCTTCAAGCGAAGGCAGCATTACAAGCCAAGCGGAGATTATGTGGCTTGGACTTGTAAAACGCATCTGGAAGACAAAACGGAATGCTCCATGCTCTACATTTCCGATGATGGCATCAAGCTGGCTTTTCTTACCATGATGAATAAGTTGGTCTACGGACACGGCACCATTCTGAAACCACTCCTTCGAACCTTGCGTGGTACGGATGATAAGGACAGACTGCTCCGTATTCAAGAGTTGGAACTCCGCATTGAGGGCAACACCGACAGAAAGCAGATTCTTACCAATCTGATGGCAACAGGGGTCTTGGAGCCTGCCGTTTTTAATAAGGAAAACAATGCACTTCTGGCGGAGGAACAACAACTCCATGCGGAAAAGGATAAACTGGTGAGTTTCGTTGGCGGTGACAAGGTCAGGATGAAAGAACTGCAAAAGCTGATGGCTTTTACCTCCAAGGGTGAGATGCTGATAGCGTTTTCGGATGAGACGTTCCTTGCCTTTGTGGATAGCATTACGGTGGAAACAAGGGAACGGATTGTATTCCACCTAAAAAGCGGATTGAATTTAACGGAAAGGTTGGTGATGTAAATGGCAGCACATATTCCATACGGATACCGCATTGAGGACGGCAAGGCTGTGGTGGATGAAGTCCAGGCTGAACAGGTCAGAGCGTTCTTCAAAGAATATATTTCCGGCAAGGCGCTGATGGTAGCAGCCGAAACGGTAGGCTTGCAGTTATTCCACGGCAGTGCCGGACGAATGCTTAGAAACACCCATTACCTTGGGGATAATTATTACCCTGCCATTATAGATCAGGAATTATTCGATAAGGCAGAAAAAGAACGACAGTCCAGGGCAGGTCAGCTTGGCAGGGTCAGAGAACTGACGGCAAAGGAAGTCCCTCCTGCTCCCCGGCATTTTACGATGGGGCGACAAACAAAGGTATTCTATGACCCATACGAGCAAGCGGAATATGCTTACAGTCTGATAGAAAGTGAGGTTTAAATGAATGGAACAGACTAAAAATATTACCGTGATTCCGGCACGAAGACGTGTCGGCAATACGGCAAAGAAATCCGAAATACCAAAACTGCGTGTGGCTGCTTACTGCCGTGTTTCCACGGACAGTGACGAGCAGGCTACCAGTTACGAGGCACAGGTGGAGCATTACACCGATTATATTCGCAAGAACCCCGAATGGGAACTTGCCGGAATATTCGCTGACGATGGAATATCCGGCACGAACACGAAAAAGCGTGAAGAGTTCAATCGCATGATTGATGAGGCAATGGCGGGAAAAATCGACATGATTGTAACCAAGTCCATCAGCCGTTTTGCCCGAAATACTCTGGACTGCCTGAAATACATCCGACAGCTTAAGGAAAAGAACATCCCCGTGTACTTCGAAAAAGAAAACATCAATACGATGGATGCCAAGGGCGAGGTTCTGCTTACCATTATGGCGAGCCTTGCACAGCAGGAAAGCCAGTCCCTCTCCCAGAATGTGAAGTTGGGATTTCAGTACCGATACCAACAGGGGCAAATGACAGTAAACCACAACCGTTTCCTCGGATATACCAAGGATGAAAAGGGGCAGCTTGTTGTTGAACCCAAAGAGGCGGAAGTGGTCAAACGCATATTCAGAGAATACCTTGAGGGTGCAAGCCTGCAGCAGATTGCACGAGGCTTGGAGGCTGACGGCATTTTAACGGGTGCTGGGAAGACAAAATGGAGAGCAGAAACCCTTCAGAAAATTCTAAAGAACGAAAAGTATATCGGCGATGCACTTCTTCAGAAGACCTACACGGTAGATTTCCTTGAAAAGAAGCGTGTGCCGAATAACGGCTTGGTGCCGCAGTATTATGTGGAAAACAGCCACGAAGCCATTATCCCCCGTGACCTTTATATGCAGGTGCAGGAAGAAATGGTAAGGCGAGCCAACCTTCACAGCGGGAAAAACCAAAAGAAACGTGTTTATAGCAGCAAATACGCACTTTCCAGTATGGTTTACTGCTCCAAGTGCGGAGAGATATATCGAAGGGTGGTCTGGAACAACAAGGGCAAGAAATCCGTTGTATGGCGTTGCTGCACCAGGATGGAAAACGGACCGGGAGCCTGCAATGCCGATGCCATCCATGAATCGGAACTTCAAAACCTTACGGTCAGAGCCATCAACATGGCACTTGCAAAAAAGGATACGATGAACGAAACCCTGCAGAAGAATGTGGAGGCGGTGCTTACCGGAGCAGACGGTGTTCCCCTTAGTGAGATTGACAGCCGATTGGAGGAACTGCAAAAGGAACTGCTTAAGGTGGCAAATTCCAAGGGCAATTACGACACCATCGCAGATGAGATTTACCGCCTTCGTGAAGTCAGGCAGAATGCCTTGGTGGAAAATGCCGAACGTGAAGGAATGAAAAAACGCATCAGCGAGATGCAGCAGTTCCTTTCGGAGCAGACACAGGAAGTCACCGAATATGACGAGCAATTGGTTCGCAGGCTGATTGAGAAAATCACGGTCTACGATGAGTGGGTCACGGTAGAATTCAAATCCGGCACAAGCGTAAAAGTCAGAAGATAACAGAATATTCCCCACAGTCAGCACCTTGCAGAAATGCAGGGTGTTTTCTGTTACAAAAAGTTCATAAGCAGTTTATGCGGGTGTATTGTAATTTCGAGAATAATGTGGTATAATAAATTATCTTATTTGTGTTAGAACTAACGAGCCTTACGAATAGGAGTGGCAAATGTATGATTAGAAACAATATAGAAGTAGATGTAAAAGTAAAGTGCATAGAGAATGAAACCACGCAGGCGCAGCTTGCTGAAACAATCGGAACAACAGGTCAGTATGTAAACCGTATCATCAAAAAGAAGGATGGCGTTGTAAATAAGACCTTCGTGCAGATGCTTGAGGCTCTTGGATATGATATCGAATTGACCTATGTAAAACGAGAAGGATAGGTCGGTAGTTCAAGTATTAAAAACCTGTTTTGCCGGGAGATGGGCAGGAAAAAATGAATTTTACAGCGATGTAAAGTCATGTTGCGGAAATGTAAAGTCGATGTGGTGGTATCAAAAGGAACTTTGGGCTACAATGAAATCACCAAATAAAAGGAGGATTTCATTATGAGGTTATCAGAGAAGATAGTAGAACTTAGAAAAAAGAATGGTTGGTCGCAGGAGGAATTAGCAGAAAAATTAAATGTATCCAGGCAAGCTGTTTCACGTTGGGAAGGAGCAACTGCACAGCCGGATGCTACAAATATTCTGCAACTCAGCAAACTCTTTGGAGTTACAACAGATTATCTTCTAAATGACGAATACGAAAGCGATAATGACTTGCCAAAAGTTAAAGAAATAAAAAGTGATAATTTTCGTCAGATTATGATTTTTATGGTCACACTTGAAGTCATGATATTGATTATTCAGTTCATAACTACCATTATTCTTCGAAATGAGTTTTTTGGTGTGCTGAGTTTCATACCGTTTGTTGCAGTTATTGGTGGTTTTGAGTATGCATATCAGAAAAAAATTCAAGAAGCAAACGAAAGAACGAAGTTGTTTCGCAAAAAGTTTTATAAGATTTCAGCTTGGTTAGGGATATACTTTCCTATCAGATTTTTAGTGGAAAAAATGGCACATTTTTATCCACGCCCATATCTTTCGATAGTATTAGATTTCGTGATACTTGCAATTTATCTGATAACAGCAACGCTTATAACCCTACTGATAGAGAAGAAGGCTTTGAAGAAGAAATAGAATTTGAATTTAGCAAAGGAGTGTAATTGCATGAAATGTCCAATTTGCAATAACGAAATGCAAGAGGGTGGATTGGTAATTGATGGTGTTGCCCCTGGTTGGGTTCCTATGGAGCAATTTCAAAAAAAGGGACTAAAACGCATTGTGTATACAGGTCTTCGTACAATTGGCAAAACAAATATCTTATTGAGCGAAACCAAAGTTTCTAATGCTCACTTCTGTAAGTATTGTAATAAAATTGTTGGTATATTTGATATTACGAACAGTATTGACGATTGAGCAAATTCCAGTTTTGCGCCTATGTTGTCATATCAAAAGTGTCACCACTGGTGACACAAACTAAAATAAACGGAGGTGGTTGCCTTGCCAAAAAAGAAAAATGAAATTAGCATTCGCTCAAGTGCAGCAGAATACCTTACTTATGTTGCTTCGGTCGGCGAACAGGAAGATAGTATTGAAATGCGCTATGAAGATGAAAATATATGGCTGACACAGAAGATGATGGCTACGCTCTATGGCGTTGATGTGCGTACAATTAGTGACCACATCAAAAAAATATATTCCGATTCTGAGTTGGAGGAGTTGGCAACTATCCGAAAATTTCGGATAGTTCAAACCGAGGGTTCCCGCCAGGTGCAAAGAGAAACGAACCATTATAACTTGCAGATGATAATTGCTGTCGGGTTTAAGGTAAATAACGAACGTGCAGTGCAGTTCCGCAAATGGGCAAATGGCATTGTAAAAGACTTCACCATCAAAGGATGGGTTATGGATGATGAGCGTCTGAAAAATGGCGGCTCTGTTTTGACGGTAGAATACTTTGACCGCTTGCTGGAGCAGATTCGTGAAATCCGTCTGTCGGAGCGTAGATTTTATCAAAAGATTACGGACATCTATGCTACTTCTCTGGACTATGACCGTACTGCAAGTACGACCAAACAGTTTTTTGCAAAGGTGCAAAACAAAATGCACTATGCAGTACACGGACATACTGCGGCAGAACTGATATATGAGAGAGCAGATGCCGAGAAACCGCATATGGGGCTGACCACATGGGCGGCTGCTCCGGAAGGCAAAATTGTAAAAAGCGATGTAAGTATCGCAAAGAATTATCTTAACGAACAGGAAATGCGTTCATTGGAACGTATCGTATCGGCATATTTGGATCTGGCTGAAGACCGTGCAGAACGGCATATCCCAATGACGATGGAGGATTGGAGTAAGCGCTTGGATTTATTCCTGATGGCGGATGACCGAGAAGTTTTGCAGGATGCCGGAAAAATCACAGCGGAGATTGCCAAGTCCAAAGCCGAAACAGAGTTTGAGAAATATCGTGTCATTCAGGACAGATTGTTTATGTCGGACTATGACAGGTATCTGCTTGAACTGGAAGAAAACGCGAAGAAGTGAAAAAGTGACATCGTTGGTGACGCAAGATGTATGCGTATTATGTATAGGAACAGAACAGAAAAACTGAACGGGGGTGACATCTTTGGAGTATGAAAAGATAGAAAAATTACTTGATAAATCCTGCTTTGTGATTGATTTTCTGCCAAAACAGGTTCAGAGGGATTCACACGGTCAGTTTTTCAAAATAGAAAACTATATGCTGAACAATTACGAGCAGTTTGGGTTGAGCAATCGCTTTATCCGGGTGATTCTGAAGTTGATGTGTTACTATCATGTCACTATTCGTTGGGGTGGAGAAATCGACCGGCCCGCACCGGAAAAAATTACTGAAATCGTAAACGAGATTATGTATAACCACTCTGGTACACTAAATGTTCTGTTCCCGGAAAACAATGCACTTCTTGTCTTTGAATGGGACTGTATGAACCTATCAATCTATAATCCTGATGATGAAATGCAGACACTTATGCGTGATATTGCAATGTCGGAAGGACTGTTTTGGCGAGAAGCCGCAAATTGAGGAGAAATGCGGTATGATAGAAAAAATGAAAAGAATTATTCATAACAACATAAACCCGCCATATAGCTTGCATGATATGAGCATAACAGCATTTGAAGTTGTCGATAACAATATTACCATGCGAAGCGATACGGGAATGGTAGAAACTGCGCCGCCCTATGCTCAGGTAGATGGGTATGTTGAATTTTACGATGTACAGTGGGATTTTAGCTTTGTATATCTTTTGAGTGAAACCGGAAACATCGGAAAATTTGCAGGAGAAAAGTTGTTCCTTAAGGATTTCATCGAAAGATTCCCTCAATTTGGTTTTTCTGTCATGGATGAAACTTTTGGATACAATACAACTAAGTATAGCGGTTTTCTTTTAGGAAATCGTGAGCATTATGAATGTATTGTTGAAATTTACCACGAGGGTGATAGAGTTTTTGTCGAAGCATAGATAGACTTTGAATGAAAGGAGTGCGACATTGCCATGTTTCAAAAAGAACTCCTTGGTTCTGTGGTTGAAATAGACCCGGAAACGACAAAAGAATGGTACCGCAGAGGAAAGGAATGGGGTTGTGAGTGCGCCCATTGTCGTAATTTCCTCGAACTGGCAAGGGACAAACAGTTTCCAGAACAGGTCATAGAACTGTTGGATGACTTTGGTATTCGTCCAGAGCAGGCTACCTATGTATGTCAGCTTTATGACGATGATAGAGGTCATCTGTATCAATTTAGCTATCGCTTGGCAGGGGATATGCTGTCAGATGAGAAGAATACAACAGAGTCTTTTGATTGGGGTACAGCACGATGCTGCCACGAAACATATCCCTATGGCGCACCAGATTTTCTCGAACCACATTTTGATATAGAGTTTTTCTTATGGTTGCCCTGGGTGTTGGACGAATCTGATAAATAGGAGACTTACCCATGAATACTTACGAAGCATATAAAAACAAAGAAATTGATTTGTCCGCTTTCGGTCTTGGCCGATGTGACAATGACTATACATACTTTTGTACTCCGGTGGGAGCAGATGTTTTTGCAGCTCCCGGCATAGACGGAATCCACTATTGCATGATAGCAGGATTCGGAGAAATGGTCTTTGCTATCAGTCCCTCAAACTGTCCCGGAGAGTATGTACATCCGATAGCAAGGAATTTTGACGACTTCCTGCGGCTACTTTTGGTGTGTGATGGAGACGCAGCCATTGAGCAGTGTTGGCAATGGTCGCAGGAACAGTTTGACCAGTTTATGGGAGAACAAGAAGTCCTTTCGGAAACCAAGGAAGCAGCTATGCGTTTAATGGAACTGACAGGTTTGGAGCCTATGGAGATGCCCTATCAGTATATCCATGACCTGCAGAAGTCCTTCAATTACAAAAGCATCCCCTTCAGCGAGGAATACTATGACACAGTTCCTCCCGAAGATCTGGCAGAGTCGGAAGAAATTCTGTGTGAGCAGCCTGCGACTCCGTGGGCAGTATATTACGGAGATAATTTCTGGGCGAGAACACATGAGGATGAGCCATGTGAGGAAATCAGCATTGAAAAGCACTTCCAGTGGGCAGGCAAGGATTGGTACATCCCCTCTGTTTATACCTGCGAAAAGGGTATGGTTACGGATATTTTGATGAGAGTCGATACTACGAAAGTCCTTGAATTTATGGATAAATGGTCTGTAACACCAGAGAATGAATTTCAGTTTACTCCAATGCAGCGCAGACAGATGGAACTGGAGAATCCGCTTAGTTTCAATTTCTGTTCAGAGATAACTATCAACGGTAAGCGTTTGTATACTAACCGTGGGTGTGGCATAGTGTATGTACCCTTTAGAGATGAGTTTGACAGAGAAGAATGGATGCCAATCCTCGACTACTACAACCTGGACAGAGCATCCTGTTGGGTGATACAGCGTTCCTGTTACCTTTGGACAGATGGTCAGCCGATGGACATCGAAAACATGGAAGTTACGATGAAGCATCAGCCTATGTTTGTGCCTGGGGAAACCTTTGAGACAAGAGCAATTGGTGAAGTCCATACATTCCGAAATCCTACTACCGGAACTACGCACATGCTTACGGTACAGGAGCATGAAGCGAAAGAAATGGACATGAAATTCCCAGGTTTTGAAGATCGGGAATATCCTTCCCACCATATCTCAATGACCTTCACTTTGGAACCGGAATTGTCACAGGCAGAGTTTTCTATTACCGATTCTCTGCATAGTGATGAACCCCGTGTGATACCGGGCTACGTTTCTGGATATAAGTCCAAAGAAGCTGAAGCTATCGGAATTATCGGTGGAGCAGATGGCCCAACGGCAATCATCATGGGTACGCCGAAAAGTAAGGGGCAACTTCATGCGGCAGTGTCTCGTTTCTGCTTTGAACCATTTGATAGTGTAAGATGGCAGCTTTCTTTCAAAGAAAAGCAGATTCCGGAGATTATTGTTGACTTGTTGTGATATTGTGGACATATTCCCACAAACGGAAAAAGTGTGAAAAAGGCTATGGATATATTCCCTCGAACCTAAAAATAGCGAGGAAATTCAGCGTATCCAGACGAGCCATGTTGAGTGCGTGGTTTTGATGTCAAGGAAATAAAATCAAGTGCTGAAAAGTGGCGTATTTCCGGGCTTTTTGTAAGATTGGTATCATCAGAGAAGCCTTGCGGAAAGCTCGGTTTTCTTGTATGGAAACATATCTACTTTTCGGTCTGATTGGAGAGAAATTGAGCAGTCTGAGAATAGCGGTAGGGTTTAGGCTGTGGATTAGATGTCAGGGGTTGTGGCACTAGGATTGTTGTCAGAGCCGACCGCAGTTTAAGCCACTTGATACTAAGGGGCAGACTTGGCAGTGGAATAGATGACAATTAAAATTTTCAATCAGTCTATTGACAAAGATGCAAAATAAGAATAGAATATAATATTCTACATAAAGGAGGCAGTGGCTTTGAAGGTATACGCAGTTAAAAAAGGAAATAAAATTGGTATTTTTGAAAACTGGTCTGAATGCCAAGCTGCAACCAAAGGATTCTCAGGTGCGGAGTTTAAGAGCTTTACCACCAGAGAGGAAGCAGAAGCGTATTTAGAAGATAGAGATGTTTGGGTTGAACAGGTTGAAAAAGATAATGCGGAAGGATACCTTGTAGCCTTTACGGATGGTAGTTTCGATAAGGACTTAAAAAGATACTCATATGGAGTTCAATTTATTTTGCCTGATGGAAGTCAGTCCGATATTTGCGGATATGGAAGCAATCCTGAGTATATAGATAGTAATAATGTTATAGGTGAAATTTTTGGAGTGATAAATGCGCTTGATTGGGCAGTATCAAATAATTATGAAAAAATAAAAGTATATCATGACTATGAAGGTCTATCAAAATGGATATCGGGTGAATGGGAGGCAAATTCTAAAGTTGGCAGAATGTATTTAGGCTTATTTAATGCCAAATTCAAAGATGTTCTTGAGGTCCTTTTTGAAAAGGTTCCTGGACATAGTAATGTGGTATATAATGAAAAAGCAGATCAATTAGCTAAATCAGCTTTAATAGATAAAAAGAAGGTTGCTGTTAAAGGTGACAATTGGTTTTCAATCCCGTATTTTAAACAGGATGATTTCAATGCATTTATAGAGATTATTGAAGATTCAGACGAGAACATAACACATACTGTTGTATCTAATCCATATAAAATTATATATAAATTTAAGTTGAATTCAGATTCCGTAACGATAACTTTATTTAAGACGGGACAGCATAAACTCTTATTACAAGGAAAAAACAGTTATTTGTTTCAAGTAATAACTGCTATAATTATTGAATTATATGATGGCAGTCAAGTAGAACAAATTTTGGGAAACGCATACCGGATAAGTATAAAAAAGGATGTTGTTGCAGATACATATAATGAAATTGAAAAAGGATTGCCTCAAAATTATCCTATCGGAATTAAACGTTTAATTAAACAGTCAATAATTAATATGACACATTACATTGAAAGTGAAGAATATTCTATGTATGTATTCCCTGCACTTAGAGCATTAGAGGGTCATATTAAGTATTTGATTACAGAAGCAGGTGGCACTGCTGGAAGACAATTCAGCTGTTTTGGAATGGATAAAACAATAATTCCAAATCGATATGTTGTTACTGAAAATTTTGCAGATAGAAGTAAAAACAGAAGCATTGAGAATTGTTATAATTACTATAAATCTCAAAGAGATACGGATTTTCACTTTGGAGATATTCTTGGGGGCGTAGACAACACGAGATTCATAGAAACAAAAGAAGAAGCAGATGAAATTATAAAAAACTGTATAACGTTAATTAATACGGAGCAGTAATTAAGGAAAGGAAGGTCTGTCATGAATGAATATACGATTATAAAAACAAATGTAGAAGACTATGACAGACTGGTTCTTTGTCTTTCATTTGAAAGTCTTCTGACATATATAAAAAAGATAGAGCAGACTCTTGCAAAAGATAATGTAGATGAAAAAATATTGATTGATCAATTGTTGATTACGGGAAACGGAAATAATCGATTTATGAGCTTTTCTTTCTCTCATGGAAGGTTCGATATAAAAACAGCCCAAGTAGTTAATCCAGCAGAATATTACAGAAAAGAAACTGTTGAATGGTTACACAATAATTATCATTACGTTGAGCATTCAATACTAACAACTGAACAAAGACAAAAGATAAAGGATAACATTGTCTTTTAACAAAAAATAACCCTCCCAGCCATCACGGTCAGGAGGGTTTCGTGTGTCTATGGGGCTTATGCATCCACATCAATGCTGACGCCGGATTTCAGTTCAACTGTGATGCGGTCATCCCAGATGGTTATCTGCTTGATCCAGCGTCGCACCAGTGCTTCATCGAATTCTGTAAGATAGGTGGTTTGCTGTGCGATGTAATCCTGCAGGTCATTGATTCGCTTTATCTGTTCGTCCCTTGCGGCGGTATCGACGGTTGTTTTCTGGCGAAGTTCTCGGAGTCTGAAGATCTCATCCGCTATTTCATCGTAGTCTTCTTTGCTATTGGCTTTCTGAATGAGATCCTGTTGCAGGGTCATCAGTTTTTCGTCAATGCTGTCTATGGCTGTTGCTTGCGATGCTCGGATGACTGCGACAATGTTAAGCTGGAGCTGTGCCTGATAATTGCTTTTGTCACCAAGCATTTGATTGATGGCTTTGACAATGGCATCCTGAAGAACCAGCTCATTGATGGTTCGAGCGTGGCATTCAATCCCGGTGGATTCTAGCCTGCTGATGCACCGCCAGACAATTGAGCGGCAGCCATGATTGTTCCAGTGAACACGGCAAAACAGCTCGCCGCACTCCCCGCAGACTATCATCTGAGAAAACACATGATTACTGCTGAAACCATGTTTTCTCCCGTTAGGGCTGACTTTTACAAGCCTGCGGCGAACAAGTTCGTCCTGCACCCGCATAAAAATCTCTTTTGGAATAATAGCTTCGTGGTCGTTCTCAACATAATACTGCGGCATAATGCCATTGTTCTTGATTCGCTTTTTGGAAAGATAATCTACCGTGTAGGTCTTTTGCAGAAGCGCATCGCCCATGTACTTTTCGTTGCGCAGTATCTTTGCTACAGTGCTTGTGTGCCAGCGTGGATTTCCTGCGCCGGTGAGTATTCCGTCACGCTCCAGACCGGCGGCGATTTTGTCGGTTATGCGTGAAACAAGTCCCTGAGAAATTTCTGCACCGTAAATTTCTTTGAGGGTATCTTCAATGTCACGCCGGGACATTCCCTTTGCATACATTGCCATAATCTTCTGCTCAATTTCATCTGTGTGAGTCTGTCTTTTTTCAATGACTTTAGGCTCAAATTCACCATTGCGGTCACGGGGTACGGATATTTCGCATTCGCCGTAATCGCCGGTGATAGTTTTTTTCCATAGTCGTTACTTTGTTGCCCTTTATTGTGCGGCGTCCATGCCGCACTTGGGGGCAACTGTGCAAACATCGTGTTTGCGACTGTTGCCGGAATTGTTGCTGAGAACAGAGTTTTTCTCATAGCCGAGATGTTCGTCCATCTCAGCTTCAAGCATCTGTTCGATCGTTCCTGCAAACAGCTTTTTCAGTTTTGCCTGAATATCTCCTGTGCTTTCACAGTCTGCCATCAGAAGCTGAACGAGCTCCTTTTCCTTTTCGCTTAATCCGTGATTTCTGTTTTTCATACCAATTTACATTCAATTTTCTTTATGGTTATTATTGGCATTTACACAGTTTATTATTCAGACTCTCTATGCCGCCCATCAGGGCGGCATTTCTGCTTGTAGAAAAAGTATGTTTGTTTATAAAATGAAGCGCTGCACAGTTCAGTTTATATCTCCCCGTACTCCTCCAGTCTCTGCATAATTTCCTTGCTTCTGTCGACAAACAGCAGAGCCTTGTTATGCTCGTAATACTCCTTACATCCAAACTCGGAAATAAATCTTGCCGTGTGGCTGTTTGCGGTAAGCTCGGTTACAAGTATCAGCATTTCCTGTCCGTCGGTGTACACTTCATTGCAGAAAATAAATGCGTTTGACATCTTATCACGTGCAGTTTTTGCCGAAATTTTAAGTTCAGAAACAAGACTGTCATATCTGCTCCTGATATCCGCAAACGCCGTTTTTCCGTCCTTGCCGACTGTGAGCGCAGTCATATTCTCAAGCTGTGATATTGCTCTTGCGAGCGTTTTCTGACGTGATACGGAAATGCTTGACGACTGCTTGCCGTTTTCAAGCTCATTTTTCTTTACCGCTATAAGCTCATTCATCAGCTTTTCTGCGGAAATATCGCTGTCATGCGTTCTCAGTTTGAATTCTTTCAGCGTTACAAGCGTTTCACGGAGCATATCCTCGCCGTCCGTTACCTGCTTTGCCGATACCGTAACGCTGTCAAGGATAAGTCCGAGCAAGGATAAACGCTCATCAAACTTTGCGTTTTCAGCCCTGTCTTTTATGCTGTCACTTGCATTGCCGCTGAGTATCTCGTCTATCTGATAGTCGCTCCTGTACTTGTTGAACAGATCGTAATATGCCGCAAAGCTTCTCGCTGTCCTGTCGTGCTGTATGTACTGACGAATAAGCTTTATGTCGACCTTAATATTATTCTTCTCGTATAGGGTTATCATCTGCGACAGGTCTTCCCAGCCTCTCGCCGTAACGAATGATTTTCCGTCAACCGTACTTTCTATGCGGTAAAAATCCGCTTTCTTAATTTCAAGATAGGTAAGCACAGAGGCATGAACGCCCGCCTTGTAAGCATATTCTTTCCACGCTGTAAAATCAGGCTCGATGTCAATTCTTTTCAGTCTGTCCCACGTTACAATGTCAAACTCACGGACGGAATTATTGTATTCGGGCGGATTTCCCGCAGTGACTATTATCCAGCCGTCAGGCACTCTGTGTCTGCCGAACACCTTGTATTGCAGGAACTGGAGCATAATCGGGGCGAGCGTTTCCGATACGCAATTTATCTCATCAAGGAACAGTATTCCCTCTTTTACACCCGTATTTTCCATAAGGTCATACACTGCCGAGATGATTTCCGACATAGTGTACTCCGACACGTCATATTCCTTACCGCCGTAATTCTTGTGTACAATGAACGGCAGTCCGAGTGCGGATTGCCTTGTGTGGTGCGTCATGGAGTACGACAGCAGACCTACTCCCATTTCCGACGCTACCTGCTCCATTATCGCAGTCTTGCCTATTCCGGGAGGTCCCATCAGAAATACAGGGCGCTGTTTTTCAACAGGAATCGCATAGCCGCCCGTTTCGTCCTTTGTGAAATATGCCGTCATGGCATTCTTTATCTGTTCTTTTGCTTCTTTTATATTCATACTCTGCTCCTTTAGATCTCATCCGACGGAAGAACAAGCTTTATCGCCCACGGCGGAACATCGGGATTATTGTACTCATCGTCTATGAATACAAATGCCGTTTCATACGGCGGTTTTCTTGCGGGAAAATCCCCGTATCCGTCTGTAAAATAAATAAGCCCCTTGAGATTTGTAAACTCTTTGCTTTGTATCAGCTTATCAACATAAGCGAATACCGGGCGGAAATCCGTACCGCCGAATCCTTGCAGTTTCATTGCAGCAAGATAATCGTCAAACTCTTCCTGCGAGGTTATCTTTCTGTCCTCCTGTATGTCCGTGTCGCACTGGATAATATGAAGATTTATCTTTGTGAAAAAGCTTTCCTCGTTTTTGAGGATATTGTACGTCTTCTGAATGAATTTCTGTACAAGCTCACCTGATACCGAGCCCGATGTATCAATTGCTATAACAAATTCCTTTATTCGCTTTACTTCCTTGTATTCAAGCGGTTCTATAAGCGGCATACGCTCATATAATTTCAGTCCGTAGGTGTAGAAGATATAATCAAACTCATCATCGTTTACACGCATCGCTTCTCCCATTACAGAGAATTTTTTCAGAAATTGCGTATAGTCGTATTTCTCACGGTTGACGGCGTTCAGATTCTGAATGAAGCTGCCCCTTGTATCGCCTTTTTCCTTTGAAAACGCTTCTATTTCGATCTGCATTTTCTCCGAAATTTCTTTCCAGTCCTTTTCAAGCTGTGAGGCGGTTTCAGCTGACATCTGCATATCATTTCCCGTTCCGTCTTCATTTCCGGGATTTTCTGCGTTACCGTTTCTGTTGTTGCCATTGCTGTTATCCGTATCATTACCCGACTGTCCGTTATCAGAATTCATGTCATTACTGTTCCGGCTGTTGCCGTCCTTGCTATCCTGATTGCTTTTGATCTGCGTTGAAGCTTCTGTTTCAGGCGGCTTTGCATACCAGATTCTGTGGTCATCTTCCGCAAACAGCTCCGACCAGGCATAGACCTGCAAATCGTCAACATTCCTCAGAAGATAGTCATATATCTTCTCTGCGGTGACAAACCGGCAATCCGTTTTAATTTTGTCGATAATACTACCCTGTCTGACTTGTCGGGGCGAAGAAAGCGTCTTTGTATCGAGTTCATTCATGATATTCTCAGCGGCGATATCGCACGCCAGATTCCACCTGAGCGTGTCTACAAGCGTACCGACAATATTGTGACGGAACACGCAATGAAGCATCATGTGAAGATATGCCCGTGTTATGTTATATCCGGATTTATAGCTTTTCAGCACATAGCTTTCGTCATAGAAAATGTATCTGCCGTCAGTAGCAACAGTTTCGGTTATGATCGAGGTTTTGAGCGGCAGCATATTAATTGCGTTGTCAAGAAATCTGAGATTTACGGCAAGCGTATTGCGGGACAGCATAAGTATGTCGGTTGCAAGCGCCGAGAGCTTCTCGGCACGCTCCTTTGCCTTTTCGTATTCCTTATCCGTAAAATCACTTCCTTTGTCGATTCAATAAGTTATCCCGTTGTACCAATCGGTTATTTCATTGCCTGTCTGAGATGAGTAAATATGTATTTTTTCGCAACCGTAAAAAATTCTCCGTGAAATAATGTATTTTCACTTAGCGTCACCTTTTCAAGGGAAGTACAGTTTGCAAATGCGTGTTGCTCTATAACTCGCACCGTATCGGGAATAGTCAGCGTCTTCAGCGAGGTACATCCCCCAAAAGCGGCACCGTGTATATAAAGTCACATATAAGGCTATAGTTCCAGTGATGACAGCGGATTGCAAAAATTGTCGTGTTCCGGACTGTTTGCAACCGTCAGAAGAAATGCGGCGGCAGAGGTATTACCCTGCTCGTCTGCAAATTCAATAAGCCCTGTTACATTCCCGGCGGTGATCAAGCCGTTTTTCTTGCATATTCCGAGTAGCTCGGCACTGTCCTGCGTAATACAGTAACGTACGGCGTTTTCCGCATTATTATGCAAAAAATCAAGGTAATGCTCCTCTGCTGCGGCGCTGAGATTCACTCTGTACATAAGGCGTGAAAACGCTATCGCATATTGAAGATTTTCGTCCTGCAAAGCGGGGAAATAATTATCCTGCGCCGTAAAGTCAAAACCGCCTTTATCCCAGATATTACGCAGTATAAAATTGTACGCCGATGATCCGTCGGTTGCCGTAACTGCTTTATAAAGCGGTTTCCCGCTGATTGTGCTTCTGACAGTAACGCTTACACAATCGGAAAATGCGTCGCCGCCGACTGAAGCTATGCCGTCCGGGATCTCAAGTTCATGCAGGCTTTCGCACATAAAGAATGCCTTTTCTCCTATGCTTTCCAACCTGTCGGGAATATTTACCGATTTCAGGTTGTGGCAGTTCAGAAATGCCATATTTCCTATTTTAGTCAAACTGTCGGGAAGCGTGATACAAGCAAGGCTTGTACACTCTTTGAATGCTCGCTCATCAAGCTCTGTGACTGTATCGGGCAGAGATACCGATATCAGCGACAGGCAACTGCCGAAAAGATTATATCCTATCTTAGTAACGCCTTCGGGAATGTCAATACTTTCAAGGCTTGTGCATCCCCAGAATGCAGAATTCCCGATTTCCGTAAGTTTATTATCAAGATATATTTTATTGAGTGTACTGCACTGGGCGAAAGCACAGCTTCCGAGCCGTTCAACACTGCCCGGCAACGTGACAGAAGTCAGCGATGAACAGCCGTAGAATGCGCCGTCGTTTATGACTTTCAGACTTTCCGGGAGCGTAACGGCAATAACGCTCTGTAAGCCGCAGAGGGCGTCCTTGCCTATGGTCATTACACCGTCAGGCACGGTAATGACAGTTTCGTCCTCTTTTAGCAGACATTTTTTCAGTACAGCATCCTTTATATCAAATTGTGCCAAAGCAATTACCTCTTCCTGTTTCTGTAGTATAAGAGAGTTCATTCTTCTTTGTTTACCGCAATAATTCTATATGTCGATATCATTATCGTCAACAAACGGAATTCTGACTTTTTTGCTGTGACGTTATTTATTTTACGGGTATTTTTTCAAACACGGTATTCCCTCCGATATTTAGAAAATTCATCATGAGCAAGGTTTATGCGTTTTATATCTTTATGGCTTAAGTATATCACAACGTAGCTGAATATTCAATGTTTAATCAATGTCCGTAACAACAGGAAAACCGCACTGATATAAAGGTGCGGTCTCAGTTTGTAGAAAAAGTATGTTTTTGAAACAAACTTCTAACTCACTACCCCTATCCCCCTGCCCCCTTTCCCCGAGAAAGGGGGATTTTACTGGGGCTAGGTAGATTATAATATCAAGTGCAACACAA
>ULXT01003797.1_pt1 | contig 19230 bp, 19 predicted proteins | sample 1961571 | NCBI WGS metagenome assembly ULXT01 (sample SAMEA4835846, study PRJEB28245) | human gut metagenome | biome: gut microbiome; material: fecal sample | place: Denmark | collected 2008
AGTCTCCGCCGACAGGAAAAAGTGCTCACTTTTGTTCCTATCCGCATCTTTTCGTATCTTTGTTTCACGAAAGAGAATGTGGCTCTCTTCTCGCCTTTTGCTGTCTTGACCAACGGGACTGTACGATGGAAGAGGAAGGTCGGTGGGGCAACCGGTGGAGAGAACCCCAGAAGGATATTCTATGAAAATCACTACATGGATAACACGAACGACGGTGCGCGCGTTACGCTTTATGCGTGACGGCTTGTGGCGCGATGCTTCGGGCATGAGCCGCCCCAAACGCCTATGGCGAGGTGTGGCCAAACGCATCGTGTTGGCCGTGCGCTGTTTCGAGCGCGAGCAGCTTGACAGTTTGGCTTCGGCCTTGACGTATCGGATGCTTTTCTCGGCCGTTCCGTTGTTGGCCGTGGTCGTTGCCATCGCGCGAGGCTTTGGGTTGGACCGTTATATAGAACGTAGCATCCGCAGCGGGCTGCATGCGCCGGATGCTGCGGTTGATGTGATTATCGGTTTCGTCAATTCATATCTCGAACATACGCGGAGCGGTGTTTTTCTCGGGTTCGGTCTTCTGCTGTTGTGCTGGACCTTGGCGTCGCTTACGGGAGCCATTGAGAGAGCCTTCAATCAGATTTGGCAGGTTCGCCGTCCCCGTTCACTGTTTCGCAAGCTGACGGATTACGCCGCTATCTTTTTCCTTCTTCCCATACTGTGCATACTGACGAGCGGACTGTCCATATTTCTTTCGACCTCGGTAGAACGTTTGCCCGACTTTCTCCTGTTGCGTCCGGCGACAACGGTGTTCGTCCATTTCGTGCCCTACCTGTTGATGGGCGTGCTTTTTACCGCTTTTTATATGTTCATGCCGAACACCCGGGTGCGGTGGGGAAGCGCGTTGATAGCAGGTTTTGTGGCCGGTGCGGCCTTTCAAGGCTGGCAGTTCTTCTACATACATTCACAAATGTGGCTGTCGAGTTACAATGCGATATATGGGTCGTTCGCCGCGCTGCCGCTGTTCATGCTTTGGTGCCAGGTGGCTTGGTATATATGCCTGTTTGGCGCCACCTTGTCTTATGTAGATCAGAATATCGACTTTTTTTATCAAGGCCGTGAGTTACCGGCGTTGAGCCGTCGGCAGCATGATTTCCTTTGTCTTCTGGTGGCATCTTTCGTATGCCGCCGTTTTGCCGCGGGCAAACCGCCATATGACGCACGGACACTGGCTGCAGAATGTGAGATACCTATCCGCCTGACCACCGATGTGCTTTATGAATTAAGCGCGGCGGGCATTCTTGTGGCCGTCGCGGGGGATGAAAAAGACGACAGTCCGGCTTATGTGCCGGCCCGTGATGTGCATGGCATGACCGTGGGTTATGTGCTTAACATTCTGGCCGAGAGAGGAACCGGGAAGATGACAGACGAGATGGCGCGCTATGATACGTTTTGGAACAGGTATGCACGTTTTTGCGACGAAACCTTAAGTGGTGATTATGCCCAGTTGAAGCTAATGGATTTCGCCGGGCAAAAAAACGATCATTATGAACAGACTGAGGAGAAGATGGACGCTGATAGCCGATAGCGGTTCGACCAAAACGGACTGGATGGCCATGACCGACGATGGCGTAAGGCTGTGTGTGCATACGCAAGGGTTGAATCCCTATCAGCAGGATGACAGGACCATCCGCCGGGTGCTGCTTGACGAACTTTGTCGCGCGTTCTCCTCAGACGATGTCGTCGAAGCCGTCTACTTTTATGGTGCGGGTTGCCGTGGCGAGGGGGCGGAACGATTGCGTATGCTGCTGGCAGCATGTTTGTCGGTCGGAGTCTTTTGCGTGCACGTGCATTCTGATTTGCTCGGCGCCGCCCATGCTTTATGCGGCCTGCGGGAAGGAGTGGTATGCATCTTGGGGACAGGGTCGGGGACCGCCTTGTATGATGGTGTGCGTTTTACGCGTCAGGTGCCTTCGCTTGGATATGTTTTAGGCGATGAAGGCAGCGGAGCAGTATTGGGGCGTCGTTGGGTGGCCGAAGTGTTTAAGGGGACGGTCGAGGATTCCTTGCGTCGGCGTTTTTTGGCAGAAACAGGCTTGACGGTCGATGAACTTTTAACGCACGTCTATCGTATGCCGATGCCCAATCGTTATTTGGCGTCCTTTGCACCTTTTCTGCATGGCCATCGGGCGCACCCTGACGTGGCTGCGCTTTTGGCCGGGGAGTTCGACCGCTTTTTCAACCGTTGCGTCTGTCCTTACGCCCGCCCCGATTTGTCGGTACATTTTGTCGGCAGCATCGCATGGCACTTTTCTGATGAATTACGGAAGGCGGCTCAGCGCTGCGGGCTTCGTGTCGGGCAGATTGAAAAAAGTCCGCTTGCGCGGCTGGTGGATTACGTAAGCGGACAGAAGTAGGGAAGAAGAAGGTTGTGCTTTATTGGGCCTCTGATGCAGGAAGGTGGAATGTCTCACCGTTCGGTCGGACAAACGTGACGCCTTCGTTGTCCATCTGAACGAAATTCAGGGTGTCCGATTTGTCCCCGTCTTTGATAATAATGCGCCCGTTGAGCAGTTTGTAGTCAGGAACGAATTTGTCCAATTGACTGAGATTGATGGCTGTGCCAAGGGCGTCCCCATTGTCGCGCGTAGTGATGGCATAACGTTGCTCCTCATCGATGTCGCCATAGATGTGGGCCATCGAGCCGTCGGCGGCATCACGTGTCAGGTTGAGTGTGTCGCCGGCATCTGTGACCAATGTGAACGTACTCATCCCGAATTCGCTTGACGTTCCGTATATCATTGTGTCAGTTTCAGCCGCAGGAGCCGATTGGACCATTGTAGAGTCGTTGTCGGCAGCCGGTTTCGTTTTTTCTCCCGTACAGGCTGTAATCAGGATGGCAGACAGTGCCATGAGGGTAAGAGTGATGGTCTTTTTCATGAAAAAGTCGTTGAATGACGGCGCTAAGGTAGAAATATCTTATCAAACGACAAGTTTTCAGGTATTGATTTCAGAGAAAAAAGGACGTTTTTTGGTTATTCGGAAGAAAGTTCGTATTTTTGCCGCCGATTCTAAGAGTCAACATAAAGTCTAACTTTATTAATTTCAACACAACACAATTTATTATTCATGGAGAATTTGAAGAACATCGCTCCCTTGGCCGATTTCGATTGGGACGCTTATGAAAATGGCAGTACGCCCGAAACCAGCCAAGAAAAAGCCGAGTTGGAACAAGCGTATGACAATACGCTGAACAAGATCAACGAGCACGAAGTCGTTGAAGGCACGGTCATCAGCATCAACAAGCGCGAGGTGGTCGTCAACATCGGTTACAAATCAGATGGCATCATTCCGCTGAACGAGTTCCGCTACAACCCCGATCTCAAAGTGGGCGATAAGGTGGAAGTTTACGTGGAGAATCAGGAAGACAAGAAAGGTCAGCTTGTGTTGTCGCACAAGAAAGCCCGTCTTGCCAAGGCATGGGAGCGTGTCAACAAAGCTCTTGAAGACAAAGAAGTCATCAAGGGATATATCAAGTGCCGTACGAAGGGTGGCATGATTGTCGACGTATTCGGTATCGAAGCCTTCCTCCCCGGTTCCCAGATTGATGTGAAGCCCATTCGCGACTACGACGTGTTTGTGGGTAAGACCATGGAATTCCAAGTGGTCAAGATCAATCAGGAATACAAGAACGTGGTCGTTTCGCACAAAGCCCTTATTGAAGCAGAGCTCGAAGCCCAGAAGCAGGAGATTATTTCCAAACTTGAAAAAGGTCAGGTGCTTGAAGGTACCGTTAAGAATATCACCTCCTATGGCGTATTTATCGATTTGGGCGGTGTAGACGGCCTGATTCATATCACGGATCTTTCGTGGGGACGTGTGAACGACCCGCACGAGATCGTTCAGCTCGATCAGAAACTGAACGTCGTTATTCTCGATTTCGATGAAGAGAAGAAACGTATCGCTCTCGGATTGAAACAACTCACCCCGCATCCTTGGGACGCTCTCGACCCGAACCTCAAAGTAGGTGACAAGGTGAAAGGCAAAGTGGTCGTGATGGCCGACTACGGCGCATTCGTAGAAGTAGCGCCGGGAGTAGAGGGCTTGATACACGTGAGCGAAATGAGTTGGAGCCAGCACCTGCGTTCTGCCCAAGACTTCTTGAAAGTCGGCGATGAGGTAGAAGCTGTCGTACTGACACTTGACCGCACCGATCGCAAAATGTCGCTCGGTTTGAAGCAACTTAAGGAGGATCCTTGGAAGAATATCGAAGAAAAATATCCTGTGGGTTCGAAACATACGGCTCGCGTCCGTAATTTCACGAACTTCGGAGTATTTGTAGAACTTGAAGAAGGTGTAGATGGACTGATTCACATATCAGACCTGTCGTGGACGAAGAAAATCAAACATCCGTCTGAATTCACCCAGATTGGTGCCGATATTGACGTCGTTGTTCTTGAAATCGATAAAGATAACCGTCGCCTGAGCCTTGGTCATAAGCAGCTTGAAGAAAATCCGTGGGATGTGTTCGAGACGGTGTTTACCGAAGGTTCCGTACACGAAGGAACAATCGTGGAGATGCTCGACAAGGGTGCAGTCGTACAGTTGGAATACGGAGTCGAAGGTTTTGCTACGCCGAAGCACCTTGTGAAAGAAGATGGCAGCCATGCCCAGCTCAATGAGAAACTGCCCTTTAAGGTGATTGAGTTCAATAAGGACAGCAAACGCATTATCCTTTCCCATAGCCGCACGTTTGAGGATCCGCAACGTGAGGCCCGCGCTGAGAAAAAAGCCGCAACGAAGAAAGCAAACAAGAAAGAAGACGCACCGGTAATCCAGAACCAGGCAGCTTCCACGAGCTTGGGTGACAACGATGCCCTTGCAGCTTTGAAAGCCAAAATGGAGCAAGGAGAAAATTAACTGTTTGTTGCATTAAGGCAACCCAAATCCCAATACAACGAGTGGCGTACCTTGAAAGAGGACGCCACTTTTTTGTTGTTACTCTTTTATTAAAATTTTTCGCCACGTAATAAATGCGGTATATGCCCGTTAATTGAACGAGAAACGTTATTTTTGCATGAATTTAGGCGTATGAAAAGAGTAACCTTGTTGATTTTGTTCGGATGCTTCGTAGCCGTGTGGAACGCGAAAGCGCAGACTGCTTATCCTTCGGCTGAACCTACAATGACCATTACCACAGAGGATGGTGACCAAGAGGAAATTTCTTATTCCGGTTCGGCTCCTGTCCATGCTTCGTTTCATGCTAATCCCACCGACGTCGGTGAGTATACACCTTATTATGAGTGGCGTTTTTATGCCCCGGGCCAGGAAGACAATCCAACAATTATCCGGTATGATGAGGATACCGAGTATACTTTTACCTCGTCGGGGACGACAATTATTGAGTTAATGATAAGTTTTATCAATGGCACGGATACGATCGAATATGAGATGGATGAACCTTTCCAAGTGACTGTCAGCGAATCCAAGTTGGAGTTTCCCAATGTTTTTACGCCGAACGGCGACGGAATAAACGATGTGTTTTGTGCGAAGGAAGGCTATCAAAGTATTGTGCAGTTCGAGGCCGCGATTTTCAATCGTTGGGGGCGAAAACTTTATGAGTGGAATGATCCCGCCGGAGGGTGGGATGGTAAGTTCAATGGTAGCGATGTGCCGGCCGGTGCTTACTATTTTGTGCTGAAAGCGCAAGGAGCTGATGGCGTGAAGTATAACATGAAGAAAACAATCAACCTGCTTCGTGGTTATTCAGAAAACGGAACGACAACGGCAGAGTGACCCGGAAAGAAAGATGGCTGACGATAAATTCAAAGACGAAAGGATTGAAGAAGGGTGGATAGATATATGGGGCGCTCGCGTACATAATTTGAAAAATGTCGACGTCCGTATACCACGGCATAGCCTGACTGTCATTACAGGATTGAGCGGAAGCGGCAAAAGTTCGCTGGCTTTTGATACACTTTATGCGGAGGGACAACGGCGTTATATCGAAACTTTCTCGGCTTACGCCCGTAATTTCCTTGACAACCTCGAACGGCCTGATGTGGATAAGATTACGGGACTTAGTCCGGTGATTAGCATAGAGCAGAAGACGACGAATAAAAATCCGCGGTCGACAGTCGGAACAGTGACTGAAATCTATGATTTCCTCCGATTACTGTTTGCGCGTGCTGGCGAGGCTTTCTCTTACGTGACAGGAGAACGTATGGTGAAATATACCGAGGAGCAGGTACGCGACCTAATCTTGCATGATTATCTCGGGCATCGCGTTTATCTGCTCGCACCATTGGTTCGTAACCGTAAGGGTCATTATAAAGAACTGTTCGACACTGTACGTCGGAAGGGGTATCTCAACGTGCGTGTGGACGGTCAGATAATGGAACTGACGAAGGGAATGAAAGTCGACAGGTATAAGAACCACGATATAGAGGTCGTGGTAGACAAACTCGTCGTGCAGGAAAAAGACGACCAGCGGCTGACACGAAGTCTTGGCAAGGCCTTGGAGCAGGGTAATGGTCTCGTGCTGTTACTTGATGCCAGTGATGGAAAAGTCCGTCATTATAGCAAGCGGCTTATGTGTCCGACTTCGGGCATTTCATATCGTGACCCGGCACCCCATAATTTTTCGTTTAACTCGGCGCAAGGTGCTTGTCCGAAGTGCAAAGGGCTGGGATTTGTGAGTGTGATTGACCGTGAGAAGGTTATTCCCCATGCCGAGCGTTCTATCAAAGAGGGGGCGATAGTTCCCTTGGGCAAGTATAAGAACACGCTCATTTTCTGGGAAATCGAGAGCGTACTCGAACGATACGGTTGCTCTCTTCAAACACAGGTAAAGGAACTCCCCGAAGAGGCTCTTGATGAGATTTTTAATGGAACGGCCGACCGTCTGCGTATTCCGGCCAAGGTGATGAATACGTCGGACGATTATTATGTCGAGTTTGACGGTTTAGTGAAGTACATCACCCAAATGGCCGATCGCGAAATGTCGGCTGCGGCACAAAAGTGGGTCGATCAGTTTGCGAAAACAACCACCTGTCCCGTTTGCCACGGCGCTCGCCTGAATCAGGAAGCCCTCCATTTCCGTATAGACGGAAAGAACATTTATGAGTTGTCATCCATGGACATCCGCGAACTTTATGAGTGGATGGGGCACGTCGAGGAACATATCGGAGAGCGGCAACGCGTCGTCGCCCACGAAATCCTTAAAGAATTGATGACACGTTTGAAATTCCTGCTGGATGTAGGCTTGGATTATTTGTCGTTGAATCGTTCGACGATGACTCTCTCGGGCGGGGAAAGCCAACGTATCCGTCTTGCTACGCAGATCGGTTCTCAGCTTGTAAACGTGCTTTATATTCTCGATGAGCCGAGTATCGGACTTCATCAGCGCGATAATGTGCGCCTCATCCATTCGTTGAAACAATTACGCGACGTGGGTAATACTGTTATCGTTGTTGAGCATGACCGCGACATGATGTTGGACGCAGACTATATTGTTGATATGGGACCGCGTGCTGGACGATTGGGAGGTGAGGTCGTTTTTGAAGGCACTCCGGCTGAAATGATGAAGCAGGATACACTCACGAGTCGTTATCTCAGCGGAAAATGCCGCATAGAGATACCCAAGGTCCGGCGGAAAGGCAACGGGAAAAGGCTGACGTTGCGTGGTGCCTGTGGGAATAACCTCAAAAACGTGACGGTCGACTTTCCTTTGGGATGTCTCATCTGTGTGACCGGGGTCTCGGGAAGTGGGAAGTCTACACTTATCAACGACACGCTATATCCCATCCTTTCACAGCATTTCTATCGTTCCTTGGTGGATCCGCTTCCTTATAAGAGTATTGCGGGATTGGAACATGTGGATAAGGTGGTTTGCGTTGATCAAAGTCCCCTCGGTCGGACACCGCGCTCGAATCCTGCCACTTACACCGGTATTTTTGCCGATATTCGTGCACTCTTTGTCAGCCTTCCCGAAGCCAAGATCCGAGGGTATAAGCCCGGTCGCTTTTCTTTTAATGTGGCTGGCGGACGCTGTGAAGCCTGTAAAGGAAATGGTTACAAGACAATCGAAATGAACTTTCTCCCTGATGTCTATGTGCCGTGCGAGGTTTGTCATGGCAAACGCTATAATCGTGAGACCCTCGAGGTCCGGTATAAAGGTAAAAGCATCGCGGATGTGTTAGATATGACTATTAACCAAGCAGTAGAGTTCTTCGAGAATGTTCCGGCATTGGCCCATAAGATTAAGGTGTTGCAAGATGTCGGTCTGGGATACATCAAGTTGGGGCAGTCGTCGACAACGTTGTCCGGAGGAGAGAGCCAACGTGTCAAACTGGCCACCGAATTGAGCAAGCGTGACACCGGGAAAACGCTTTACATTCTCGATGAACCTACAACAGGACTGCATTTCGAAGATATCCGCGTATTGCTTAATGTTCTGAACCGCCTTGTAGACAAAGGGAATACGGTTATAGTCATTGAGCATAACCTCGACGTCATCAAGACTGCCGATTATCTTATTGATATGGGCCCTGACGGTGGTCGCGGGGGCGGAGAAGTTGTCGCCACGGGAACACCGGAGGATATTGTGAAGGCCGGTAAAGGCTTTACAGCGCAATTTTTGAAAGACGAATTTCCTGAACAAAAAGACCGAAAGGGGGTGAAGAAATGAGTAAGAACAATAGGCTGAAAACCAACGCTGCCCGTTTGCTCGATCAAGCCAAGGTAGCGTATGAGTTGGTTCCTTACGAGGTGGACGAGAACGACCTGAGTGTGGGGCATGTCGCAGCTGAACTCGGTGAGGATATCGAACAAGTCTTCAAGACCATTGTATTGCATGGTGACCGGAGTGGCCATTTTGTTTGTGTCGTTCCCGGCGACCATGAAATCAATCTTAAGAAAGCGGCCAAGGTCAGTGGGAACAAGAAATGCGAACTTCTTCCCCTCAAAGAGCTTCTTCCGACTACGGGGTATATCCGTGGAGGCTGTTCGCCCATTGGGATGAAAAAACAGTTCCCTACCTATATTCATGAGTCTGCTGCTCACTTCGACTACATCTATGTCAGTGCGGGTGTGCGGGGCTTGCAATTGCGCATATCTCCTGCCGATTTGCAGCGCCAGGTGCGGGCTGTTTACGCCGACCTCGTCGATTGAGATTTACCAGTTTTCCGGTTTTATCGTCCCCGTCCTGTATCAATGAGGCTGGGACATGCGTTTTCATATGAAAGTACCGTATTAGCTGTTCTAAGAACAGCATTACAACAAATCCCCTGCATCGGCCACGATAAGTGCGTGCAGGGGATTTGATAATAGAAAAGCCGTACCGTTCGTACCGGTTACTTCATGTTGTCGTTTGTCAGCGCTTTTCCTTTGTACTGGCCCGTAAGTGCGTGCAAGAAACTTTCAACTTTCTTGCAGTCTTCCGGCGATATTTCACGTCCAACTTGGAATTTGGCCATTTTGGTGATTGCCTCGCCAAGGGTTGTCACGCTTCCATCGTGGTAGTATGGATAGGTGAGTGCCACGTTACGGAGTGTTGGTGTCTTGAAGCGGTAGCGGTCGCGTTCCACTTTGGTTTGTGCCCAACGTCCGTTGTCTCCGTCCGTAAGACCTGATTTTTGCGTTAACTCGCGATCTTCAAAATAGTTGGCTCGCTGACCCATCAGTTCGTAGGTCAAACCGCCCATGTTGACGCCGGCGTGGCAGGTAGCGCAGTTGTAGTCTTTGAAAAGAGCATAGCCTTCAATTTGTTCGGCCGTCATGGCGTTTTTATCTCCTTTGAGATAGCGGTCGAAAGCCGAGTTGGGGGTGATAAGCGTTTTTTCAAATTCAGCAATCGCGTCGGTAATGGTGGCTTGGCTTAGTCCTTGGGGATAGACGGCCTTGAAACGGGTGACGAAAGCGTTATCCTTCGCCAAACGGGCTACGATTTCATCGAAGGATGAGCATCCCATCTCTACTGGATTGAGGGGAGGACCGCCGGCTTGTTCCGCCAAGGTGGCGGCTCTTCCGTCCCAGAACTGTACGAAGTTGAATGCGGCGTTGTAGACGGTCGGGGCATTCACTCCACCGAGTTGTCCTTTGATTCCCTCGGAATAGCGCTTGTTGTCTACGCCGCCCGTATTCAGCCCGTGACAAGTTGCACAGGAGACTGTACCATCGGCCGATAGACGTGTGTCGTGGTACAGCAGTTCGCCCAGTGCGGCCTTTTCAGGATTATAGGCTATGCTGTCAGGTATCGGGCGGATGGGTTCGTTGGTGAATTCAGCAGCGGCCAGCGGATTGGGGAAGAACTTGGCACGCAGTGTCTTGACTGCGGCCATGGCGATGTCTTTTTTCGCAGAGGTGACTGACGAGCCCCAGTGTACCAGATAGTATTGGGCCAATGGCATGGATCCGTCGGCCAGACTGCGTTCAACTTTGGCCAAGTCAACTTCGTTGGGTGGTGTCCCGTTTTTCAGAGCGTCCATGAATGGGGCTATGTCGAACGAGGCATAACCGTCTGTCACGTGTTGGCCTATGAGTTTTTTTGCCACGGGCCAATTGGCATAGAACGGAAGTTGCGGGTTGGCCGTGTGGCATTCTGCACAGCCTCCGTCATCAAGGATTTTGAGAAGTTGTTCGTCCGCTGTCAGGTTGGCGGCAGGGGCGCGGTTGACAGCGCGGTAGGTGATAGCCAGTACGGCCACTACACCCACGGCGCCCAACACAATTTTCGAACTCTTTTTCATGACGTTTGTTTTAGTGAACAGTGAAAATCGTTTATTCGTTTATAGGTTGGCATATACGTGCATGCTGTCTTGCGCGGCTGGGAGATAGTTGACACCATACCAACACATTTGTAGACACACGAAAGCCACAATGAGTATTGTATCGGAAAGTGATATAAAGAAAAGAAAATCATAAAAAGAGAAAATATATATCTGTAAAATGCGTATTATCAGGCACTTTTCAAGATATATGTATTTTCTCTTTTTCTTCATGTTTTCTGCGTAATTACATATTTTTTCCTTATTTTTGTCCCCAGTTTGTCCCCCAGACCATTAATGAGGGACAAAAAACTGTCCCCCAACAAAGGGAAAATTTAATAACCAATAAAGCAGGAAACAGTCATGGCAAAGAAAACTATCGCACAAAAGGAACCGGTCAAGCTCCGTGAGAAGAAGCTGAGCAATGGAAACATCAGCCTGTATCTTGACATATATAGAAACGGGAAGCGTCACAAAGAATACCTGAAACTATACTTGATAGAAGCAAAAACACCTATCGAGCGGGAACAGAACCGACAGACTTTAGCAACGGCTCAAGCAATTAAATCAAAGCGTTTAATTGAGATTCAAAACGGGGAATATACATTCACTCATCAATTCAAGGAGGATACTCCATTCCTGGAATATTACCGTAACATGGTTAAAGAACGGAATACTCCAGATACAAGAGGCAACTATGGCAACTGGCAAAGTTGCTTGCGTTATCTGGAGCTGTACTGCGATGAGAAAACAACTTTCAGAGATGTTACACCAGAATTTATTTTGGGGTTCAAAGATTTCTTAGAAAGTGTTGAAAAGGACACACACAAACGCAGGGGGCCGCGCAGAGAACGTGATGTGTTTCAAGGTCTGTCTCAAAATTCGAAAGCGTCCTATTTCAGAAAACTTAGCGCCTGTATCAACCATGCTTATGATGAAAGGATTATTGCCGTCAATCCATTACGCGGAATTGAAGGGTTCAAAGATGCAGAGGTCAAGCGTGATTATCTGACATTAGAGGAAGTCAGAAAATTAGCGGAAACGCCGTGCCGCTATCCCGTACTTAAACGTGCGTTCCTCTTTTCCTGCCTGACTGGATTGCGTAAATCCGACATCCAAAAACTCTTGTGGGGAGACGTGCAAAAATTTGGTGAGTTCACAAGAATTATCTTCAAACAGAAAAAGACCGGCGGCCAGGAATATTTGGATATTTCACCTCAAGCGGAAAAATATCTTGGAGAAAGAGGAAATCCAGAAGATCCTGTTTTTACCGGATTCACATACGGCTCCTGGACATCCGTAGAGTTGCAACGATGGAGCATGACTGCAGGAATAAAGAAAAATTTAACATTCCATTGCGGGCGCCATACCTTCGCAGTCCTGATGCTCGACTTGGGCACGGACATCTATACCGTATCAAAACTGCTCGGGCACAAAGAACTTTCCACGACACAAATATATGCCAAGGTTCTTGATAAGAACAAGCAGAACGCAGTATCACTTATTCCGGAAATCGGTTAACAGCATTTGATTTATGACAAGACAAGATTTCGTTATAAAAGTAGCCAAGATAAACAAGATTCTGGGAGAATTAAAATATGGGATAGACATAGACACTATTCAGGATTTTTCTTTTCTTACACCTCAGTTATTAATGTTAGCGGAATGGACGGCAGACATACAGCAATATATAAGCCAAGAGCCATCCCCTTCCCTTGCACGGCAAATTACAAGCATAGGATATACAGACGAAATAAAAAAGTATCTGGCAAAACACAAGGAAGACATAACTCCTACTGCTTGCGTGACACTACTTATTGATTCTATTAAAAGGTTACAGTCATTATTTGAAATATGCAGGCAGTATCAGCGTGAAGAAAAAGGCCAATACAAGGATTTGGTAGAGACGCTGGCCAATGAGCAAGTAGCAACCCTTTTGCAAAGAGCCGTTGATGCCGGACTGTTGGACAATCATTTCCAGCCAACTCCAGATACAAAAACACTACAACTGAGAGTCATTGCATTTGCAGTATCTTCTATATGCAAATTTCCACGAATTTATGTAGATTTCGAGAAACAATGGAGCCATACTACCTCGTATAGAATCAGCACATGCAGTATCCCTAAATACAGGACCAAATTCTACGAATACGCGAAATCCCTTTATCCAGAAGTGGACTTTTCGCCCTTAGAGTCATCGTGTGGGATTGAGACCTTCTATACCCCACAAAGTCCAGAAGATATAACCAAGATGTACAACGAGCTGATAAAATACAAGTATATTGCTCCTGATACAACGCTCGATGTCTTTAATGGGATTTTTGACAAAGCGAAGTTTGTAAAACCTGTCGAATGGATTAAGGAGCAACGCTTGCTGGCATATTTTTTATATTTGGCTTTTGGCAAATGGAACAAGAAGAATTTATGGGTAAAAGGCGGAAAATGTTTTCTAATCAACGGAAAAGCTCCCCATATAGCATGTTTTAAGTCAGGTTACAGCTCGATTAAACGCTTAGGGTGGATGGATAGATTTGACACCAGACTAAAAGCCATCTGTGAAGAATTTAACCATATTGAAGAAACCGCAAAAGAAAAAGTGGAAAATAAAGGGCGGATTATCCACATTGGCAAAGAGGTGTTCTATTCAGACAAAAGCGAAGAAAAGAAACAAGCGGTATTTTCAGGGCTCATCAATGGCGGATATATTTCGCCAACCACTTCAATTGATATATTCATGGGAATTTTTGATGAAACGGTATTTACCCGGCCTGTATTATGGATAAAAAGTCAGGTATCACTCATGTACTTCGTTTATTTGTCATTCAGAGCAGATAATCCTTTTGACTTTTGGACAAAATGCGCCAACTGCTTTCAAATTCGAGAAGGCAAGCCCATAAACCGGGAAAGCCTAAGATGCAATTTCCGGTCGATCATAAGTAAAGGGAAACTGGATACCTATGACATAGAATTGAAAAGAATTGCTGATGAGTATAATAGTTGTACAATAAAAAAGGAAGCAACAGCCTCCGATAGAAAGGCTAAAGCATATATTACCTAACATCAAATTCAATCAAGCAATGACAAAGAATTTAACTTTGCTCCTCTCTCTTTTTGAAAAGAGCGATGCGCGGAGCCGGAAAGACTCCTGCGCAAACCGGTGAACAAGGGTTATTCCGGTTGGTCTATCAAGCCCATGAAGTTTATAAAGCTGAAGTCCTAACTCACAGAAAATGTTACAGGCGCTTCATGCTTGACTTTATTCATTCGACGCAATACCACGATGCTACTGACGCTTGGAGCAAGAATGAACATCAGAAGAATTATTGCATTGTTTCAGAGCTATTGGAAAACCATGAAAAGCTGGTATGCCAATACTTCAGTCAGTCCACCTTGGACGAAACCCAAATTAAAAAATTGCTCGATACATTCAATACATCCGAACATCTCCAAACAAAATCCCGGATACAAAGTTTCCAAAACAGCCGTCAATCAGAACAGCCCCCTTTGCCAGATTCCTATGAGCCATTGATTGACAAAGACACAATCGGCCTCATTGTACAGCTTGTCAATGAGGTCGGCCTGTTTATAGAACAACTGGATGTGAACGATGTCATCACCCGATATGAGAAAGCCATGTTAAATCCGGTCACATCGAAAAACAACACACGGTTGGTGTTGCTACTTGACAAACTCGCCATGCACGACATCATACCGTATGACTGGCAATCGGTCATTGCCAAAAAGCAGCTTGTCAGAAGTTCTTCCGGTAAGAAATTTCTCAATCAGCATGACCTATCCTCTACCCTTAACAGGATAAAGGACATACAACCGAGTATCTCTGAAAAGAAATTCTTCGCGACAATAGACCGGTACATAAAGCTAATCAAAGACAAAGAAATAGACTAAAAGAAAGCAAATTTGTTGAGAGTCGTGTTGATAGAAACGTTGACACTCAACACTATCAACATGCTCGTCAGGAAGCTGTCCATAACTTTGCCCTCCGTAATCAATAACTGCGGAGGGCAAACCTTCTATTGTCAAATTTAATTTTAGCAATAAATGAAACAACGAAGAACAAACAGTGGAAGCAGTCCAGTTTTCCGATATATCAGACAGATGGAAAACATGGTTTCCAAAATGACATCCGAGAAACCCATCGAACGTATCCAATCCTTGGAGCAGCGAATCGGCGAAGTCGATAAAATTCCCAATATAGAGAATTTTGTCCGTCAGATAAAGGAGCGCATGTGGATTACCAAAGAAGTGCTGACCATTTCCGAGGCATCCGCCTATCTGGGGCTGTCAGAGAGCTACATCTACAAGCTGACCGCCTCCAAACAAATCCCCCATTACAAGCCCAACGGCAAACTCGTCTATTTCAACAGGAAAGAGTTGTGCGACTGGGCTTTGAGAAATCAAGTGAAACCCCATCTGGAAATGGCAATTAAAAACAACGTATTATGAAAAAGAATGACATGGACATCATACTATCCCGCATTGAAAGGCTAAGTGTCTTCATTGAGGGAAATACATTGGAGGGCTTTCAGAGGGAAATATTAAGAGTAGAGAACTACCTGCAACGTTTCGCCAAGCTGGACGAACTGCTGGCTCATCTGAAAAACGTGGAAAAGATAGCATATGCGGCAAAGGATTTTCTGAACATAGACGAAGTTGCAGCGTATCTGCAAGTATCCAAGAGCTTTGTCTATAAGCTGACATCCACCAAGGAACTTACCGTTTACAAGCCCAACGGCAAGAACATATTCGTACTCCGGGACGACCTGAACGACTGGATAAGACGTAATCCATGTTTCTCCTACGAAGAAATCGACAAACAGGCCAATGTTATGTCGTATCGCCTTGAAAACAACAACAAACGTAAACGCAGAACAAGAAGAGATGGAAACGGAAAGATCTAATTTTATGTTTCCGGATACGCACAGAATAGACGAGGCGAAATACAAGTCGCTGCTGAAATATATCCGGCTCAATGTCACAGAACAATACGATTTCCCTCAAGAGATTGTCCAGATTGACGGTGTGACCATAGCCACATTAGGCAATTTCAGTGCATCCACGGGGAAACCTAAAAGCAAAAAGACCTTCAATGTAAGCGCCATAGTCGCATCGGCGCTTTCCGGAAGAGAGGTATTGAAATACAAAGCTGACTTGCCTCCGTGCAAGAACCGTATCCTTTATATTGATACGGAACAGAGCAAATGCCACTGTCATAAGGTACTTCAAAGAATACTGAAACTGGCAGGTATGCCCATAGACCAGGAGAATGACCGCATTGAGTTTTTTGTTCTCCGCGAATACACTCCCGACCAACGCAGGGACATCATCAAATGGGCCCTCCATGAAGAAAAAAATATCGGGCTGGTTATCATAGATGGAATACGCGACTTAATCCATGACATCAACAGTCCAAGCGAGTCACTTGATATTATTAATGAGCTGATGAGATGGTCAAGCTATTACGAGCTTCACATCCATACGGTACTCCACCTGAATAAAGGAGATGACAATACCAGGGGGCATATCGGTACCGAATTGAATAATAAAGCTGAAACCATCTTGCAAATCTCCAAAAATATAGAAAACGGAAGAATCAGCGAAGTAAGAGCTATGCATATCAGGGATAAAGAGTTTGTACCATTTGCCTTTGAAATCGGAGAAGACTCGCTTCCCCATTTGGTAAAAGACTATCAATTTAAGATGAACAAGAAAGACAGGCTGTCTTCATACCTTGACATGACAGAACAGCTACACCGTTCTGCTTTGGAAGTCGCCTTTTCCGACAACACCTCATTTGGCTATCAGGCATTGCTTGACGCACTAAAAAAGGGATATGACAGCATCGGTTACACCAGAGGAAGAAATACCCTGGTCAATCTGTGTAAGTTCCTGATTCAACATAACGCGATACAAAAGAATGGCCGGGAATACCGTTACAACGAGAATTTCAGCATCTGAGCCGTATCGGTTTAGTTTACGGGTATATATAAAGAAACCATACTAAACACAGGATGCACATGAACATATCGGAAGCGAAACAAATACGGATTGTGGACTACCTGCGACTTCTCGGCCATGAGCCGAAGAATGCGCGCGGGGGACAATACTGGTATCTTTCCCCTTTCAGGGAAGAAAAGACGCCGTCGTTCAAGGTGAACGACCGGCTCAATGAATGGTATGACTTCGGGGCGGCCACCGGTGGCGACCTCGTGGAACTGGGCAAGCACCTGTACGGAACGGACAGTGTAAGCGAGGTGCTGGCCTGCATCGAACGGCACGCCGGAACCAATGAACTGCCGAGGGTTCGGCTTCCGGCGGTGATGCTCCGGCCGGTGGAAGCGGAAATGAAGGATATAAGGGTGGTGCCGCTACGACACCATGCGCTGCTGTCGTACCTCCATTCCCGGATGATCGATGCCGACATCGGAAAGATATTCTGCAAGGAAGTGCATTATGAGTTGCGCAAGCGGCACTATTTCGGACTGGCATTCTGTAATCTGTCAGGAGGCTATGAAGTGCGCAACCCTTACTACAAGGGCTGCCTGAAGAATAAGGATGTTTCGCAGATAAGCCATACGCACGGCGAGACGCAGGGCCACGTGTGCGTCTTCGAAGGATTCATGGACTTTCTCTCCTATATGACCCTGCGGCAGGCCGGAGACAGGGAGATATGCCTTGAAGTTCCTTGCGACCATCTCGTGATGAACTCCATAAACAACCTTAAAAAGGCATTGGGACACTTGCAGGAATATCCGTTCATCCATTGCTACCTCGACAATGACCTTGCCGGACAGAAGACTGTGGAAACCATCGCCATGCTGTTCACCGGGAAAGTCAACAACGAAGCCTACCGGTACGACGGCTACAAAGACCTGAACGACTATTTAAGAGGCAAAAGACGCTGACCCGGCCAGCGTGTCGGAATTTATGAAGCTCTCCTGACGGAGGGCTTCTTTTTTTGTCTGCCAATGCGCATTTTCAAGTATGAAACAGATGTCAGAATATGATTTTAGAGTATGATTTTTAGAAATACCATAAATCTTATTAAGGAAACAGCAATTTGTATTTCAATTATTTCTTAATATGGAACAGATGGATTTTCTTTGCAAATCAAATTTTGAATACAAAATAAAATTCATATTAGGATATGAAATCATACTTTATATTCGCAATCATTCTGACGGCAATCTACGTCGTTTACTATGCGGCCAACATCGCCAGGGACCTGTACCGAAAGAGAAGCCAGGGCAGGACGGACGAGGAAGTCTTTGAACTCGACCCCGATAACGGGCAGGACAGCGTGGCGGTGACGGAAAGCGAGACCGGATTCAACGTCGGGACGGAGAAGTACGAGACCGCATTTGATAATTCCGGCACTTCCATACAGGACGGCGCGGCAGACACAGACAAGGAATCGGCCGAAGAGCGGTTTGCCCGTATGAAGGCCGAAGCCGAGGCGAAAATGGAGGACAGTACCCCTTACCTGTCAGAGGCATTCACAGCGGACGATATGTACAAGGCGATGGTTTCCGGCGGCCGTCTGGAGAACCGTCCCGCAATGGCGTGGAAACCGATGGACAAAATTTAGCGATGAAAACGAAGAAGACAGTATGCGCCTTGCTGATGCTCACGGTTCCCTGCTTCGCCTTCGCCAAGAGCGGAGCCGTAAACTATTCATGGGGAGCGGATGCGCTTGCCACCATGCACGACTTCGTGGTGACGATGATGCTGTACGTCCTTTACATCTGTTATGCGGTCGCCTCCGTGCTGGCCGTCATATCCGCGCTCCAGATCTATATCAAATGGAACACGGGAGAGGACGGCATCGTGAAATCCATCCTGATGCTGTTCGGGGCGTGCATGTTCATCATAGGCGCCTCCATCGTATTCCCGGCCTTTTTCGGCTACCGCATATAGAAAAGAGATTCAGAATATCAATGATAGTAATCACTAAAAGTAACGAGAATGAAGAAGTTAAAGAATGCAATGAAAAGAATCGTAGGCGCAGTATTGTACAAGGTTGCGATGCTCGCCATTCTGTTGGTGTCGGGGCCTGCCGCACTGATGGCGCAGAACACCGCAGGCGACTACACGGCCGGAACCAACGCCCTGACCACCGTGGCGGAGGAAATCGCCAAGTATGTACCCATCATGGTGAAGCTGTGCTATGCCATCGCCGGAGTCGTGGCCATCGTGGGCGCAATCAGCGTCTATATCGCGATGAACAACGAAGAGCAGGATGTCAAGAAGAAAATCATGATGGTCGTGGGCGCCTGCATCTTCCTGATTGCGGCGGCACAGGCACTTCCGCTGTTTTTCGGTATCGGCGGCTAAAAAGGAGACGCGATGAAAGGCAGGGACGAACGCTATCCGGACTACCCGTTGTTCAAGGGGCTTCAGCGGCCTCTTGAGTTCATGGGCATACAAGGACGGTATATCTACTGGGCGGCGGGTTCGG